>Ga0326512_10001958_pt1 | contig 15465 bp, 16 predicted proteins | sample 1_2617_0518_D_FD_203652 | JGI IMG/M metagenome (GOLD analysis project Ga0326512, IMG submission 203652) | Bovine rumen microbial communities from UC Davis, California, United States - 1_2617_0518 | ecosystem: Host-associated > Mammals > Digestive system > Stomach > Rumen | place: USA... | reverse complement strand
AAGTAAAAGTGATTTTTTGCCATATTCTATTTCTATCTTTTCTTCTCCCCCAAGTGATACAACCATCGCCGTCAAAAAAGCCAAGTAGCATATAACGTTCTAAATCTTCTGCGATTCGAGGATAATGTCTTTCTTTTTTTAAACGCCCACCAGTAAATTTCGTAATATCTTTAATCATTCTGGTCATACGAGCACGGGGGAATCGTCTATTTTTTTTATCTAAAGTATAATCTAAAATTACACGTCCATTAATGATATCAGAAATAAAATAAAGCAATTCTTTATCTTCAATGGCACAAGCAAATTCTACGGAATTTTTTTCGTTAATAGCCGCATCAGCTAATACGTAACCTAATACATAAGCCTTTTCTTTAGTGTCTATTTTATCAAAACAATATTTTGGAAGTTTTGCGTATTTAGAATCGCTATTTAATTTATACTTTGTTATCCAATATGATATAGTTCTCCGATCTAACCCATATTCATTACTAATTTGTCTGGTAGACATTCCTTTATCCAAACATTCTTTTAAATATTCTTTATCCATTTCTTTACCTCTCTTACTCTATCATTTTCAGAAAGTAGTACATTATTTATTTACGTCTTCCGTTCTGCCCTATCAGTCCCGTCACCGTAGAATACAAATCCATAAAGCTAACAGCACCCGAAGTCTCTTTTGCGGCATTATGAATAAGAGCACCTTTTGGAGCAAGTTTTCCAATATCAATACCACAACCACCACCATATGAATAAGTACGTGCCAGTTTAGTAGCACACTCAAAAATAGATTCAATATTATCTTCAGGGGGTGCAATCACATAACAATTACTAAGACTAATTTTCCTACCATTCTGATTGGTTCCTCTGTTAGCAAGAATACGCCCACCAAAAAGGAACTTCTTTTCAATAATTAAATCTCTAACTTCGTCATCACCACCACTAACTCTATCAAGCCAATGATTAAAAGTCTCTCCCTCAAATTGATATTTATTCTTAAAAATATCAATTCCAAGTGTGTTATCTTTTCCAAGCCATTCTTCAACTGTCATATATTTAACATTCCCCCTCAATATAATTTAAAACTTCTCTCACAACATCTCCGACCTCAGTTCCTTCGTCATTCCAAATAATCTTTTGAGCGAAGATATCCATGACAGAAAAATCAATACCATTTGACTCAATTCTTCTAGCGACTTCTTGTTTTTTATCGCCACGCCTTTTAGCACGTATTCTGATAGTATCATTGTTACATTTAAGATATACGACCCTAAATTCAACAGAATTATCTCGTTTAAGTTCGTACATCTTATCAACACCAGATGGACTCAAAATAATAACTTTCTTCTGATTATCTCTTACTTTAAGTACATCTTGTTTAGCACTGCCATAATACCAAGTATCACCAGAAGCTACTTTATACATCCTATATTCTAAGAAAAACCCATCCTTAATTTTCCCCTCAAAATCTTCCTTAGAAATATAATGATAATCTACGCCATCTGTTTCACCTCTTCTCTTAGGTCTGGTAGTATATGTCACTACCTTTTTAAAACCTTTATTAATTAATCTTTTTACAACGGTGTCTTTACCAGAACACATTTTACCACAAATAACTAAAAGCATATTTAATTATCCTCTTCTTTTGTCTCTGCTTCTTGAAACAACTTGCCAAGTCTAACAATTGTATCTACAATACCTGCCATATGAAAAACGGATTCAACCTGATCTTTAGTATCTGTCCCATAAATTACGTCAATATCTTCTCTAAGAAGGTCATAGCCAACTTTCATAACATCATAATAACTAACTTTCATTATAAACATCCTCCACAACATCCATAAGGCACATTCTCATTAAATACTTCATCAATTTCTTCCACATAATCAAGCAATTCAGTAGGCAGATCATCCGTGTTTATACGCCAATCATCATGTTCTACATAAGAATCAGAATAATTATTTCTAAATCCGCAACTACCGCCACTACTCCAAAATTGAGGAAGCAATTTTTTGTCTTTATATTTTCCATCAAAGTCTTGTCCGAAATAATATCTTTCACCATTGATTTCAAGTACTAAAACTCCCATACATAATGATGGATACTTACCAGTATATTCAATGAATCTAACATGGGATGGTCTGCTCTTGCGTCCTATTATCATTTTTCACCTCAATAACAATGACTAATCGGCTTAATCTCATTTTCAAGTTTATTTATCATTTCTTCATCATCTGTAATAGGAATTACACTTACATAATTGCCGAGTAATGAAGTAACACCAAGAAAAGATTTAGCATCAATAGTTTGTGCTCTATAAATAACATCAATATTAAATGGATATTTATCACAAATGTTTACAAGGTTCTGCGCATCATCAAGAGTTTCAATTTTAAAAGCAATTAATTTCATTTTGTTTTAATTCTCCCTATACGGTTTGCATTTTTCTTTCCAAGCTACAATTTCATACCGATCTTCATCAATCTGATAACCTTCTTCCATAAACCAGACATCTTCATGCCAACCTACGGGAATGTAAAAGGTATCAGTAAATTCATCCCAGATAAAATAGTCCTCTTCATAATCTGTCCAATCATAAGCACTATCATCTACAGGAATACTACCGTCTTCATAAAACGCATTGCATGTACCATACCAATATTCATCAGGATTGTCCCATTTTTTCCATCTAAATGTAATTTCGACTGTCTTCTCAGATTCAGGAAGCCTGTCTGTTACTTTAATCCAATCTTTATTACCTTTTCCCATAATTTTAATTCTTCTCCTTTTTTAAATTTGTACTTTAGCAAGAAATTCCCGATTAAACCAAGGCATCTGTTCTTCAATCTGATCCTGAATTGCTTCTGCAAGTTGTTTAACTTCGGGATTGGCTGTTCCGTTTTTATTTCTTAATTTATAGACATGTGCCCACTGAGCCATGTTACATTTAAAAATAAAATTAGATGGAATAGATTCCATATAAAGACCGCGTTTCACATCACGGTTATCCTTAAGGTCTTCACGAATATAGCCATTTACAGTTTTGACATATTTGTTACCATATTTTACAAACTCATTCGGTAAATCCTGACCAACCATTTTAAGAGCCACATCTGTAGGAATAATCTTATCTTTATAAAAATCAGACATTTCACCTTCTGCAAAATCAGCAAGGCGTGTGCTTGCTCTGATGATTCTGTTATTGAACCGGCAGGCGTGTGCGTCCCAGTCATCCTGCCCCGCTCTGTGAATTCCTTCAACAGTTACAGAAATAGTAACAAAATCAAGCATAGTGGTATGCAACCAAGCATATTTACAAAAAGAATTAATAGTCTTTAAAGTCCGCTCCATCGCCTCTTTTTCGCCATTGCAAAGGTCTTTATCATAAATATTGCCATACCAATCTGTATATGTTTTCCAATCTTTGCGAATCTGTACTTCTTTTTCTCGTGTCCAAGTACGTTTACTAAAATATAAACTAACAAGTCCGTCTGCCATACCTGTAATTTCATTCAAATATACATTCATTTAATATTCCTTTCTTAATCTAAAACAACAGTTCTCCATTTCTTATTCTTCCAGTATTTCCACTGAAAATCTTCACCAAATACTCTGGTTTCAATATCTTCAACCTTGTCCATACCCAGAAGAAAATCTCTTACTCTCTGTACTTCTTCAGGTGATTTGCTGTAAATCTTCGCCCAACGCTGTAAATCATGATCAATCTGTTCAACAGACCATTCTTTGTCAGTTAATTCAGACTGACGCTTCCACTCAGCTTCTTGTGCATCGATCGCAGCTTGCGCTTCTGCATAGGTTTTAAAAGCATTATCCTTTTGAAGAGTAACATGCGGATAGACATAAACTGAATCGTCATGCTCTTTCTTGATACGCCAACCAAGTTTTTTGTCTATTTCTGAACGTGGAACGGTCTGATCATAATCCTTTAAACAAATCAAGACACCTTGTTCAAACGCTGTTTTAATATCTTCAGGCTTATTAATTTTAAGATTGCCCAAAACAGACCAATCTTTATTACTGCGCCATTCCATTTCAAACAGTTGGGTATTATATGTCCACCCTTTGGGTAATTTTTTCCAATGAGTAAATTGAGGAAAATCATTGTAAGGTATATTATCAATGAATCGATGATCTCTAATATGCAACCTTTCAACACACACGGCATCTGAAAATTCTTCATCTACAATACCATAATCAATATAGTATTCATAAGGTGGTTGTCTGTGCCGTTCTACCCAATAAACTACATCTCCCGGCTGAAATTTCATTTAAAACTCCTTTTAATAATCAGTTAAAATTGCAACATCATAAGCATTAAATACAACCAAATGTATATCTTCCATGTTTACATTATATAATTTTTTAAATTTATTTAATGCTTCCTCTGCACTACTGGCACGTACAAGTGCTACATCATCGGAATATCGATGCCCCACCATAGCATTAGGCTTTGAATACACCCATAACTTTTTCATAATCACCCCTTTTTAAAGTAGAGAACGGTTATTTGATACTCGTTTATTATAACCGTTCTCATGTCATGTGTCAACTAAAATTTAATTTTCACTTCTTAAAAAACCAACTTAGGATGTGCAATCTCATACAAAGAATCCTGTAAATGGGTTTGTTTGCGACTAATGGCTTCCTGTGCCACGCCATATCGTAATGCCCCTGTCTGACATACAAGATAGCATTTCTTTTTAGCACGAGTAATACCAGTATAAATAAGCTGACGGCTCAAAAGACCATATGATGCAAAATCAAAATTAAAAATAATGTTATCACTCTGACTGCCCTGATATTTATGAACTGTAATAGCATAAGCCAGATCAAGCTGTTCCCAATAATCTTTAGGGATACTAACACGCCCAATGCCAACAAAATCAATAATCATTACATCAGTTTCGTCACCTTCTTCGTTTTCTTCGATTGTAATATCTTTAATAATACCAATATTGCCATTATAAATTGTAGGCTCAACTTTATAATTATTAACGGTATTGATTACTTTATCACCGACTCTAAAAATTCTTAAACCAGAACTAACAGTCATTACAGATTCTTCTTTAAGACCGTCTCTTGCAGGATTGTACAATTCTTGAATATCATTATTTAAATTATAAGTATTAGAATCTCCACGTTTTTTAACAGGAACAATAACCTGTGTTTCTAAAATATCAAAATCTTTTTGAGCATAAAGCCTTTGGAAATATTCCATTACTTTATAAAAACTATTAGAAGAATCCAAATAACAGTCTAAGACAAGGTCTTGTAATTCCCCACGGACTTCTGTTCCACTCCATTCAGCGTCAATAATTTGTTCACCATGTCTGACAGCTGTACTATTTGTAATAATAGCAGACTTAGCAGCCTGACGATGAATTTTTGTAAGAAGGATATCTGGAATCTCATTTGATTGAATCATATCATAGGCAACATTACCACAACCAATTGCTTCAAGCTGTGCAGGATCACCAAGCATAATTAATTTAGAACCAGATGGAATAGCACGAATCAAATAATAAAATAATTCAGCATCTACCATTGAAATTTCATCAAGAATATAAATATCATATCCTAATTGTTTTTCTTTATTATACTCAAATCCCGCACCTGAATATCCTAAAAGTCTATGAATGGTATAACCTGTTTCACCAGTGACTTCAGCCAGTCTCGCAGACGCACGACCAGATAGAGCACACATTACATGAGAATAATCGGGAATCGCCGCAAGAATACCACCAACAAGCGATGTCTTGCCGGAACCTGCACTACCACTAATAACTAACACATTATTTTCAAGTCCCATTTTAATACCATTCATCTGCTCGTCAGTAAATTCCCAACCCTGTTCATCTTCCAACGATTTAATTCTATCTTTCCAACCATCGTATTTAAAATCAGATTCTGCATTTTTTAGTCTTAGTAATTCAGCGGCTATAGTAAAGGATAATACTTTATAATAAGGTAATCCAATCTTAGTTTTTTCATCATTAAACCACAAATCAAGACTCTTAATTGCTTTTGTGATTGTACTATCTTCGACCTCTTCACCAATTTCATCAAGAATCGCTCCAAGCAATTGATCTGGTGTTAACCACGACATACCATTATCGCCACTCATCTTTAGATAATATTTAATATATTCTGCAACACGAGTTTCACCCAATGGGTCAATACCACCTTTTAGAGCAATTTCATCAGCTTTTTTCCAACCCAGTCCATTAACCTCATTTACAAGAACGTATGGATTATTTTTAACCTTATCAATCACCAAATCAGGTGAATGATATGTAGACATAAGTCTGTTCACCACGTTATTTGTGAGATTGTAATCTTCTAGTTCTATATAAATTTTAGCACGGTCATAATGTTCATGGAATTTATGACACCAATACGTTGCAGTTTTAAGAGCACAGCCCTTAATTTTAACCAGTGACTCCATATCACGTTTCTTCAGTGCTTCAAATGGGTCTTTTAAAGCTTTATACATACAATCAATTTGATATGGTGTATACAATGAACTCAGATATTTTTTCTTTCCTGTATCATCGTCCCCAAATTCAATCGCCGTATACATAGACTGAATTACATACTGATCTCCCCACTTAGGATCTGACGCAAAATCTGCGACAATTGTATATTGACATCCTTTTATTGGTTCAGGCATCTGACCTTTGAACACCATTAAATCGCCTTTGTAAATATTTTTTCCAGAACGTACTCTATCAATAGAACATTTAATGATTCCCCAATTATCTTTATAATAGGGAATATATTCTACAGAAGCGTCAACTTTAATTCTATTATTTTCTTTCTCATTCATCTACTTGAATCCTTTCAGTCTGTAATTCCATTCGTCCATCTGGAAGAACATTTTTAATTAAATTAACTGTATGTTTATAAATCGTGTCTTTGTAAATCAAAGGGAAGAACTGGTCATCTCTTCTGATACCGCTGATAAGAAGTTTATTACCACGTTTCAACCAACTTTCTTCAAGCACTTTCTTCTTACCATTTTCTAATGGTTGCGAAATACGTTTATTATAAAATGCATAACTGCCTTTATAAAATTTGACATTAACTACACCATAACAAGTAAGAAGAGCAACAGTGTGCTTGGCATTAACACTTTGTAAAACAGTCCCCGCAATTCTTGTGATGCGATACTTAGGAACACGTTTCCACTCATTATCAACTTTACGGTTATACCAAGCATAAGGTTCAGGTTCTTCTGGTAAATTAAAATAATTTGCAATACCATAATAATCTTCATCGATATTGGCAAGTTCATGTTCTTGGTCATAATAACAACACGCTTCCATATTCCATGATGCCTCTGTACCCGATGCCCTTTCATTCCAAATAGATTGGAATAATGCATCATTATAAGTATCAAGTGCTTCTTGCGAACCAAACCAGTCACGCAATGGCTGAATTAATATATCATATTCTTTAATAAATTCTTTTTCTGAAATAATATAATATCCATCTTTGACATCAATCACAGAATCTTCTGAAAAGAATTTATTAAATACTGGTTGTGACGTATCATCCAAAATGAAATAGCGGTCATGATAACCACGTTTAGGAAGTTTTTTATCAGGATCAATATAAAGCTTATACAACCCCTCGTCATCCAACACATACTGTTTGATTTTAATACAATTAAGACAGCTTTTAAGGTTATCTGGAATAATTCTAAACGAAAGCAATTTTCCAAGTTGTTGCATAGTTAATTTATTTGTAGGTTTGAAACAATATCTACGCAAAAACCACTCCATTGTTTTAAAACGATCTGAATCATGGAGTGTAACGAAACACCCGCCTTTAATTAATTCAATCATTTGTGAGGGTTGAATAATTTTTGTATCGAGCATTCGAATTGCAAAATCATTCATTGAGGAATAAGGGCGATTAGTAATAATAGTTTGCGAAATATCATCTCCAATACCATTCATACTTCTGAATCCATAAATAATAGTATTATTTTTTACATCTGGAATAAAACCATATTCGGCATTATTGATTAAAGGTAAAGAGATATTAATACCAGATTTAATCATATTACTAATAGCGATACCAATTTTACCATAATCTGTACTACCATCAAGTTCTTCATCAGCCATACTATCAACAATAAGATTGGCACAATTCCAAAAGATAATTGGAAATCTATATGCCATATTCATTTCCTGAATTGCAATTGTTGAATATCCAAGAATATGAGGGAGAGAAAATGAATATTGTAACTGAGGTTTTACACATTCTTTCCAAACATAATCAAGCATATTTTGAGAAGAGCCATTTTCAAGTCCTCTTTTATAAAAATCATCTTCAGCTTGTTTATGTAAAGCAACTTTTTTCTTTGCAATTAACTTTCTAAGAACATTAGCTTCTTTCATAGAATAATTAGTAATTCTTTCATCCATAGAGAGAATCATGACATCTTCTTGCATAGTAGACATACCAGATACATGTTTTAAATGGTCTTCAATAATATTAATCTCATCTGATGTTAAATGATAACTATTCATTACATCATACCATTCTTGAATATTATTTTTATATCTAACATAAATGTCTAATGGTTGATCTGCCCCCGGTTCGCTACTCATAAGGCGCATCACAGCATTTGCGACACCAAGTTCTGTTAATGAACGTGGTTTAATTTTTTTAATAGCCTGAGCGCCAACATCTGTCATAAATTGAAACAGATTAATAATTTTATGGTCTTCTGCCATCTTCCACATTTCTTCAGAAGTATAATCCAATACATCTGGATGAAAATATTTATTATAAGTTTTTAATAGAGACCCTTGCCAATCTATATAATTATATTTCACAAGCAAGTTTATACATTGATGCATAGCATCAAGATTGACAATTGTTAAATAGTCATATTTCAAACCGCCAGTATATGTTGAATCATCCATATCCCATTGAGTTGTAGCTTGACCATTGGTCGCTTTCATCATGCAATTCAACTCATAATAAGGTGATTCAAAAATTATTACTCCTGATGCATGAATAGTTCTACCACACACCAATCCTTCAATACTTAAAGCGGTTTCAATTAAACCATCATGCGTTTTACATTCTGAAATAAATTCAGTATTTGGGGCGTTATCTTCGTCTCCATAGACCATTACAGAAAGAGGAGTCAACTTTCCTCTTACAGAAGGGATTAAACTAGCTATATATTGTGCTCTGTCATTACTAACACCAAGTCCTCTTGCGCTAGTTAAAATCGCAGATTTTGCCCCTTCTGTTCTAAAGGCACAAATATTTAATACTTTATCTTCTCCAAAATTCTTTTTTGTTGCGTCTATAATCGCTTGTCTTTTAGACTTTTCTGAATCTATATCAACGTCTGGCATCTCAGGACGACTTTCATGTAAATGCCTCCAATATGGAATGTTTTGTTTATAAGAATTAATCTGCTGTAATCCAATTAAATAAGCAGTATAAAATGATGCAATCGATCCCCTCGATACACCAACTAAAGATTCAGCATCTTCCCACATAATCTTTTGTTCGATATATAAAGCTGTAATGTAATAATTTGAAATCTTGTCATGGATATTCTCACTAGATAACCATACAGCTTTTAACTCTTCATTGATGCGATGCATCATTTTTAAAATTTCATCTTTTGGTAAATCGTCTGAATATTCCTTGTCCCACCAACCTTGTTCAATTAAATATAAAAAATATCTATCATGTATATCTTCTGAATATGCAAATTTTTTTATATATTCACACTCATTATAAACATCTTTAAAAGAGTGTTGCATTTCAAAATCTGGGAGTGGCACTTTAGGAACAACTTGTGAATGGTTTAAATCAAAAAATTCAACTTTATCAGCTATCTCACAAGTATTTTTCAAAGCAATATCAACCTTATCAGCTCCTATTTGTTTATCCATCCATTTATGAATCTCTTCAGGAGTCATAAGATAACATGTTCGATAAAAGTCTCCAACCTCTCTACTCTCGTCTTCTCTACTTTTTAAATACGCTTCATGGACAGGGGCAAGATCAGCAGTTAAGTAATGTTCGTCTGTTGTAATAATATAAGGAATATTCAGTTGTTCTGATATGCTGACAATTGCTTTATTAACTTTAACCTGTTCATCTACATCATTAGGTTGCATTTCAAGATAAAAATTATCTTCTCCAAATACATTTTGACACCAATCAATAAAATCAAGGCAACCATCAGCATCCTTATTTAAGATATGATGTGCTAATTCTCCCCCGATACAAGCTGTTTGAGCGATAATATGCCCCTTATCATTCCCAATAATTCGTTCAACATCTGCTTTAATAGTTGGTACTCTTTCAACTTTTCCAGTTCTAAAAGAATTATTCCAAGCCAGTGAAGACAGTTGTCTCATTTGTCGATGTCCGATTGCATCTTTAGCAAGTAGAATAAAATGATAAAATTTTGTAACTTTAGATTGATAATTATCTCTGACTTCTTCTAACGAATCCACCAAGTAGATTTCATTAGCCAACATAATTTTAAAATCAATTCCTTTTTCAAGTAATTGTTTTTGTTTTTGAATTGCTTTAACATGTCCTGAAATACTTTCATGATCTGAAATTGATACACCTAAAAGTTTCATTTCAACAGCTTTATCAATTAAATCATTTAATTTTGTCGTACTATCGAGCATCCGTAGATTGCTAAATTCCGTATGACAATGCAAGCTATAATAACTCATTTGATTACATCCTTTTTATTATTTATGATATTTTCAATATAATAATCTGAAGTAGAGTGCGTTGCTCTTTTAAAATTACACCACTCCTCCCAAGTCATGTCTCTTTTAGCTAAATTTTCAAAAACAGTCAACACTTGTAAATTATTGACAGTGTCTGATCCCCCTCTTGAAATTGGGGTTATATGATCAAGACTTGGTTTAGCCCAATTATAAAAAGTCCCAAATTCATTTTTTTGTCTACCCCAAAAATCATATACCGCATTAAACTGTTGATCATAATAAAAATAATCAATTGCTTTTTTATATTCTTCAATCGGGCATTGTGTATAATACTTTGATTTTATATGTGCCAACATTTTATGAACAAACATCATTTTATCTATGTCATCATGTTCTAAAATGAATTCCTCTGTAACTCCTTCTCTCAAACTTGCCATAAAATGGCGAACCTTCCTCATACAGCCGCAGGATAATCTTTCATAATTTCCATTTCCGCTAACATAAGAAAATCTGATTTGAATATTTTCTTTTCCACAAATTAAACATTTACAATACATTAGCGTTCCTTTATAAGGATGGTTTTTCTCTTCTTCTGGGACTATTCCCGTAATTAATAAATGATTTCGTATTTGCCCCACACATTTTTCGGGATTCTTCCGTACCGCTTTAAGTTTCGTCTTATATTCATCTGATAAAATTATTTTTTTAAAACTTTCTAAATCATAATCCCATCTCTCGTTTTCATCTTTTTTTGCTTTTAATTTTCCTTTTTTAACCCAAGCGGCAACAGTCGAATTCCATAATTGTCTATCGTCATAATATGAATTGTAGCAATCCTGAAGTTCTGTAAGTGTTGCCATCCATATATCATCTCCTCTCCTTAAAAAATCAATTTCCGCTTACCATTTAATTTTGTCTTGTTGCCTGTATCAATTGTACTCTTTTTACCTGCATTGTCAAGAGCATTATATTTCTTATTCACCGCCCATGATTTTTCTTGTGGAGTCCAAAGACTATAATATTCACAATCATTTTTAAATTCATGTGCTTTAGGATTGGTTACTGAATAATTACACCAATGACAAAGCGGACTAGGTTTCGGCAACCAAATACCACTCTTTTTACATTTATCAATTTTATCAAGTAAATTATCAAGCGTTTTTTCCAATCGCTTTTCCCAACCACTCGTCATAGCCATCTGATCTTCATCAAGTAAAATAAAGCGATAAAGAAAACTCACAGGAATTTGACCGAACTCTTGATAAATTGCCATTGCATAAATACCAAACTGAAGTGATGTTACAACTTTTGTCGATTCGAATTGCTTCTTGCTGGTTTTGTAATCGATCGTTCTAAAACCTCCAAATTTATTAATATCTACTCTGTCAATGAATCCATTAAAAATAACCCTATCTTTATATACAAACTCAAACGGCAATTCTGCATATATAGGATGCCAAATTGAAGTATCATCCATTTCCTCATTAAGAACCTTTTCAAACACTACCATCTTTTCTTCATATGTCATTCCAGAGGCGTTATCAGGCTCATGCCATTCTTCAAAATATTTCCGCTTTAATTCATCGACTCCAAGGATGTGTTCTTTAGTTTTTTCATTAGTATCAATAGAACCATATTTTAAAATAAAATGAAGATAATCATAATCTACAGGCTTACCAACCTTAATATAATTACATTTAAGTTCAAGAATCAGATGACACAAACTTCCTAATTCTAATGCCAGTGTAGTCTCTTTGGTATATTTCTTTTCACCATATTTAAGATTAAATTGATATGGACAATTTTTAAATACTTCGAGACCACTATAACTTAATCGTGGCAGCGCCCCTCGATCTGCTTCAGTGATTGCCCTCACTTTCCCCTCAAAAAAATCACTCATTGACTTATTATAATCTTCTACTAATTCATTGCCCATTTCCACCATTCCTCTCTATGTTAAAATAAGTGGGGTTTTCGATATTATTTTTATCTTATCTACTTACCCCACCGTACCCTCATAAAAGTACTGTTATGTAAAAATTAATGCGTTTTTTTCACTAAATTTTTTAAAATTCAGGCTGTTATGCGGATTACTCCTGCCAGTCGATCAAACCATAGGGATAACACTGCATACCTGTATCACGCCATTTACCAGTTCGTCTATCTTTATACTGAAACCGTTTACGTCTAGCATTATATCTTTCCCAATGAGATGCGGGCAAATAGATATAATGCACACTTGTTCTTCCTTTTCTTAACACCACATACTTTGTACTTTTAGTGATTTTTTCACCTTTTTCATTAAAGCAATACATTTTATTATTTCTTACACGAAAAGTGTTCTGTGCCACGGAACCTTTAGGATAACAAGCGGATTTTGTTTTATGACCATAATAAGTTTTACCATGATATTTAAACCATCCGGTTTGTGGCTTGCCATGTTTCATAATGTAAATATAACCATAAGAATCTATATATTTACCATTTCTTGGAATTTTTGTTTTCGCATTCGCAGTTATAGACAAACTCGCAATTACCATCATTAGACAGATTACTGCAATAACAATTTTTTTCCAACTCTTTTTCATTTATTTTTCTCCTTATATTAAATAAACAAAGCACAAGTTGATACAACCATTAACATCGGTGGTATAAAAGCTACGATAATATCTTTCATGGTAATTGCCTTTTTATCTTTTATATTTAACCAAATATTTAATCCCCCAGATAACATAGCACAACCACTAGCCACAGCAACCTTAATAAAACCTTCCATAATCATTAATCCTTTCTTTTAATTACTTCATTTACATCTTCCATTGTTATCAAAATTTTTTCTTTCATCAGTTGCAATAAGATATCTTTACCCTTATCAGTGGGAGAATCTTTATAATCAAGTCTGTGTTCTTTATCTAGCACTAGATATACACGCACATAGGGGACAAGTGGAGCAACTTTTTTAATCAATTTTTGATAATAAGCTGTTGCTTCAAAAGTATCAGAATCACCATATTCCCTGTCCATACCAACTATAACTTCTTCAACTTTTAATTGCTCTAATATAATTTTAATTTGTGTTTTTGAAATGTTTGATCCACACAGTCCTACAACAAAACTGTCTTCACCAAAATATGAATACGCTTGTAGTACTGATTTTTCAGCTTCAACTAACATCACCTTTTTACACTGTTGTATCTTATCTTTAGCAACATGTATACCATATAAATTACTTCCAAGTTGATGGCTCAAAAAACGACCACCAATTTGTAAAGGTACATATTTGCCAAATCGTTCTACGTCTTCATCATTTAAAAATCGTCCCCTTATTCCTATAAGACGTTCATTAATGTCTCTATGTGGAATCGTGATTTGATTGGTTAAGCCATAATACCCTATTTCAAATCGTGACATTGCTTCACGGGTTATATGTTCATCAAGCCATCCCTGATAAGGCGCATACCAAAATATATCAAGTATGTTTTCATTTATTTCTGATAGATTAGGTACAGCCTTTGAATTTTTCTTTACAGATTTTAAACGATTAATCCATTCAAAATCCGTAATAGTTTTTTCTGGAGCAATCTGTTCAGGGTCTTTTTCATAAAGACGCCCTGTCATAGAAGCTATATAATACAATGCTCGATAATAAGTAAGAGTCTTGCCTTTTATTCTATGGGCACGAATAACTAACTCAATAATTCCATATGAATCTGAACAAGTAAAGCAATGAAATCTTTTAGAGTCTTTATAATAAATTAACTTAAAAGGACTATCTCCACCGTGGCAAATAAAAGTCGAAAAACAAAGATTCCCCTGATTATCACGCTTAAAATCTGGTGAGCCAAGGTCTGCACAGATTTTAATTACATCTTCATCAGTTAATGAATTTAATATTTTTTTCTGATCTAAATACATATTCTTACCGTTATACCCAGTTATACCCAGTTATACCCAAAAGGGAATCACCAATCAAAATCTCTTTTTACTACTTGTTCTTCTTCTACTGCTTCAGATTTAATTTCAACAGCCATGGTATCAATAATTTCAGGTTCTTCATCATGTACCTGTGATTCCAATACTGAATGTTCTTGAATTTTAGCTTCGACTTGTTCAATCTGAGTAAAATCTATATCAATAAGATTAAAATCAAAATCTGTTACAAACAATGCCTCTTCATCCATTGTACCCAAATCAATCTGACTCCAAATTATAATATGGGTAAGTCTTCCTCTACGAACTTTATACACCCAATGACCCATATTAGGCATTCGTAAACCAAAATGATTTTGAATAATAGCATCTAGTTTATCCTGCTCACGTTGCGTGGGACGCATTGAAATAATACCTACATCAAGTTTATTGGCTAATGCTTTTGCGCCAGACAAAAGATTTTGATCTTTGATAGTGGCATTTCGTGCTTCTCCATTAAGTTGTGAAGCAGTAAAAATAAACACATTTAATTGTTGAGCGATTGTTTTTAGTTCTGTCGAAAATACCAACAGAAGTTGATGTTCTTTCAAACCCATGCGAGATTTGCCACTAACTTCTGACATAAGTCTAAGTGAAGTACTTATATAATCAAAAAAGAAATATTCGACCTTAAATTCTCGATTATATTTTTTAATTATATTTTTAATATCTTCAATTGAAAAATCCGGAATATGAACAATATATAGCGGAGAGGATCGAATATATTCAATCGCTTTTCTAACTCTTT
>Ga0326512_10001957_pt1 | contig 15465 bp, 19 predicted proteins | sample 1_2617_0518_D_FD_203652 | JGI IMG/M metagenome (GOLD analysis project Ga0326512, IMG submission 203652) | Bovine rumen microbial communities from UC Davis, California, United States - 1_2617_0518 | ecosystem: Host-associated > Mammals > Digestive system > Stomach > Rumen | place: USA... | reverse complement strand
GTCGTACTTGTGGAAGAATTTGCTGGCCTCCATCGTGATCGCCGTGATCTGATTCGAGGTCACGGTGATAGATGCCACGTCCGCCTTGTTGGCAAGGTAGACGGTCTTGATCCCGCCCATCACCTGGGCGCAATCACGGGCAAGGCCGGAAAGTGTAACTGGACAAGCCATATCTTTTGCTGTTTAAGGGTTTCACGAAAGAAAGACGAGGGAGGGTTGCCCCTCCCGGTCGGTTAGACGGTGCCGAGGACTGCGTACTCGGGGAAGGCGATCTGGACGCCGGAGTTCCACTCGACTGCGTAGCGGATCACGCGGTCGTCCTTGCTGTACCAGATGTCGATGTCCTCGCTGGCGCCCTCTACGTCGCAGCCGTAGAAGAGGTTCTTGGCAAAGGTGCCGAGGATCTTGGTGGATGCGAGGCCGGCGAGGCCGGGGGTCTTGATGACACGTGCGTCGGAACCGGGGAGGATGAACACATCGGGATAGCTGTCCTGGGGACCGCTATAGTGATAGTAGTTCAGGGTCACGAGGTTCTGGATGAAGGCGCGGAAGGTGGCGGGGCCGACGAAGATGTCGAAGCCGCGCTTCAGTGCCTCCTCGGGGGCGGTGTTGTAGACGAGAAGGATGTCGCTGTACGCGGATGCGGTGGTGCCGGTGATGGTCACCTTCTGGGCGGCGGGTACGTCGGCGGCGGCGATGTAGAGGAAGCCGTCACCGAGACCGAGTTCGGGATCTGCGCTGGTGTGGTCTGCCTGCCAGATGAATTTCTCGATCTTGTTGTTCACTTCGGTCACGACGGCGTTGGCCACGTACTGCTCGAAGGGGAGGCTCTCCTCCTTCGCGTCGATGCGCACGAGGTACTCGGCGTAGGTGCCGATGAGGGTCTTGGGGCAGATCTCGCCGTTCACCTTCAGCTGGGCGGTCACAATGGTGCGCTTGGTGAGGGCGATCTCGTCGGCGGCGTTGAAGCCACAGCCGGAGCCGTCCTGGAGCACGGCAGCAACTTCGAGGAAGTTGATGTTGGCGCTGCCCTTCACGCCGGTCTGGATGGAGATGCGGCTGCGGGTATCGGTACCCACGAGGGCAAAGTTCTTGATGAGGAGGTCGCGGTTGTCCTGCACATAGGCTGACAGTCCGCTAACGTCAAAATTGGTTGGCATGATGGTATGTTTTTAAAGTTGGTTTCTAAGGGGGAAATATACCTTTCCCCCGGGGTGTTAAGTTTTTAGTCGTTGCCGAGGCCCATGAGGTAGGCGATGCGGGCGCTGCCCCTGCTGTTGGCGTTGCCTTCCAGCTGGACGCCCTTGCCGGCCTCCTTCAGTTCCTCGTGTGCGGGCTTGGCCGCGGGTTCGGCGCTCAGCTTCTCCACCTTGGCGGTGAGTTCCTGGACCTGGGCGCGCAGCTGCTCGTTCTCCTGCTCCACGGCGGAGGGCTCGGAGTCGAAGGGGCTCTTGAAGTCCACGGGGACCCAGATCTTCTTCACCTCGACGGGATCGGAGACGGCTGCGGTGCCGTCCTCGTTCCAGCTGACGGAGTAGCGGTAGTCCTTGCCGTACCAGTCATCCTCGGTGTACTGGTTCACCACCGCGAAGTCGTCGCCGGCCTCTATGACGTAGAAATAGACGGACTCGCCCACGAGGGCGGCCACGGCGTCGGCGATTTTCTTGTACTTCTCGTCGTAGGACTCGGAGAACTTCTGGATCTTGGCGAGTGCGGCCTCCTTGCGGGCCTTCACCGCCTTCTCCTCCTCGGAGACCTCGGCGGAGTCGTCGCGGATCTCGGTGACCTTTCCGTCGGCCACCACGATGACCTTCCCGTCGGGGGTGCGGTATTCGCCGTCGGGTGCGGGGTTGCGGTTGCCCTCCCCGTCAGCGATGAATACCTCGTCGCCGGCCTTCAGGTCGTCCTGGCCCTCCCACTGGAGGGTGCCGTTGTCGGTCTCCGCCTCCGCGAAGGACGCGGGCGCGGGATCTTCCGCGGGTGCTGCGGGTTCCCGGATCTCGGTCACCTCGCCGTTTGCCACGACGATGACGGTGCCGTCCTCCTGGGCGTAGTCCCCGTCGGGCGCCTCGGTGCGGTTCTCGTCCTCGTCGATGAGGTAGACCTTGTCGCCCACCTTGATTTCATCGTCACCGTCCCAGGCGAGGACGCCCTTGTCGGTGGTGACGGTCGCCATCTCCTGCAGGAGCCTGGCGAGGATTTTCTTGACTTTTCCCATATTCGTGATTTTGAAGAGTTTTGCGAATTTGCCGGCGAGCCGGTCCACGATGTCCTGGACTTCCTCGGCGTCCTTCTCCGGCACGAGGTCGAAGTAGCCCTCCAGGGAGAACCCCTGATAGGTGCCCTCCTTCACCGCCTCCCATACCTCGTCGTTGAGGACGTGGAACTCGGCGAAGAGCGACCCGTCGGCGATGTCGGAGAACCCCTCCGGGGCGATGCCCTTGGCGGTGTCCTTCAGGAAGTACTGCACCATCTCCACCCCCTCGACGTCGGAGCCGGCGACGTGCATGAGGTTCACGTCGTTCTGCCTGCCCTCGGCGAGGTACTGCTGCGCCATCTCGCGGATGGTCTCGGCCTTGTAGATGATGTAATACTCGCCCATGTCCTTGTCCCGGCGGTAGATCGGGAAGTCGGCGCGCATCACGCAGCCGAGGATGAGGCGCTTCTCCTCGTCCTCGACGCGGAACAGCACCGGGCGGTGCGAGCTGTCGAAGTGCTGGAAGTTCGACTGGACGGCGGGATCGTCCACGAGGGAGATCCTCACCATCCCGGTCCCGGCGGAGCCGATGACGGCCTGATACACCGGGATATTGTCTATCGTTACTGTTGGCATAGTCGTGTATCGTTTACTCGGAAATATAAAAAAGGCCGCAGTTGTTAATTGCGGCCCGTTTCAGGCTGGTGCAGCCGTCAGAAGGTGCTCTCCTGCACCCGGACCTTCGCGGCCCCCTGACTGGCCTCTATGTCGCTCTGGAGGATGTAGACGCGCTGCGGCTGGTTCAGCCTCTCCTCCTCGGCCGCGCCGGTGAGGGTGCGGACCTGCGGCACGTCCACCGCGTAGGAGGGTGCGCTCACGGCTGCGGGCGTCGCGGACGGGGTCGCGCCGGGGGCGGAGGACTTGCTGACGTTGGTGGCTCGGATCTTCGCTATGTTCGCGGTGCCGGCGGCCACGACGGTCGCCGCGTTCACCGGGGCGAGGACGGCCTTCACCGTCATCGGCAGGGTGGAGGTCCACGTGCTGACGAAGGCGGCCACGGCGCCCTGGATCATGTCGATGGTGGCGGCCGCGATGCGCAGCGCCTTCATCTCCTTCACGGACTTCTCGCTGGCCTCGCCGTTCGCCTCGTAGATGTCCGCGATGGCGTCCATGAGTCCGGCGATGCCGCTGGCGCTCTGCTGGAAGACGTTCAGCCGCTCCTGGGCCAGCGCCTTCTGCGCGTCGGTGTACTCCTTCTCCGCGGCGAGCTGGCGGGCGCGGAACTCCGCGTTGCTCTCCCCTTCCAGCTGGTGCAGGGTGTCGAGTTCGTACTTCTTCAGCTCCACGGCCTTGGCGAGGTAGGCGGTGCTGCCCTCCTGCAGGGCGTTCATCTCGTTCTCGACGGCGAGGCGGTCCTGCTCGTCGGCCTTGTCGAGGTACGCCTGCTGCGCGTCCAGCAGGGCGCGGTAGGCGGCGGCCTTCCTGATCTGGTACTCGGTGTCGCTCTCCCCTTCGAGGCGGAGCATCTTGTCGTACTGCGCCTGGGCGAGCTGGAGCTGCCCGGCGTACCACGCCTCGGTGCCCTGGGCCTCCTTCGCCACGGCGAGCCGCAGCTCCGCGGTGCTGTCCTCGACGTTCTTCGCGTTGAGGGCGCGGACGGAGGCGTAGTATGCCTTCTGCGCCGTGAGCCTGCGGGCGTTGTACTCGGCCACGGTCTCCCCTTCGAGACGTCCTGCCGCGTCTATCTGGGCGAGGGCCTGCTTGTTGTAGTCCACCATGGCGCGGAGGTACGCCGTGGTGCCCTGCGCGTACTGGTCCGCGAGGTTCTTCAGGTGCAGGAGGTCCTGCGCCTCGACGGTGCGCCGGTGGTCGGTCCTCAACTTCTCCACGTCGGCGAGGTACTTCTTCTCCAGGGTGGTGAGTGTGGTCGCGAGGGTGCGGGCGTTCTTGATGCGGCTGCGGGCGTTCTGCTGGTCCAGCTCGTACTGCTTCTTCCGGGCGGCTATCTGGAGGTCGAGCCGTGCCTGGCTGTCCTTCGCCTCCTCGGCGGCCTGCTGCTCCAGCAGCGCCTTCTCGGCTTCCACCTCGGCCTTCTTCGCCTCCAGGGCCTCCTTCGCGGCCTCTCGCGCCTCCCGTGCCATCTGCCGGCGTTCACGGGTGATGCCGGAGTTTATCGAGCGCACCTGCTGGTAGTAGTCGGTCTCGGCCTTGACCATGGCGGCGTAGGCTTCGGCCTCCTTCTGCTTCTCCTCGGCGGAGGACTGGGTGAGGGCGTTCTTCGCCTTCTGGATCTCGTAGGCGAGTTTCGCGTCCTCGTAGGCGCGCTGCGCTATGGCCTTCTCCATGTCCCCGGCCTTCTGCAGCATCGCCAGCCGCTCCTCCGCGGAGCCGGCGAGGCGGTCGGACGCCTGGGCGCGGAGTTCCGCGATGTCGCGCTCCGCCTCGGCGTTCTTGATTATCGTCTCCCTCTGCTGGCGCTGCAGGCGGTCCTCCTCCTGCGCGATGCGCTGGCGCTCCTTCATGGCGTCGGTGGTGCCGGTGATGGCCGCGATGACCTTCGAGAAGGCCCCGGCCACGAACGTCACGGCCGCGCCCAGCCCCTGCATGATTTTCGTCACCACGTCCCCGACGGCGCGGAGCCCGCCGAGGGCCTGGTTCATCTTGTCCGCGTTCTCCTCGCTGCCCTTGATGCCCTCCATGACCTTCAGGAGGATGTTCGCCAGCAGGGCCATGACCGTCACCACGGGGGTGGAGGACAGCGCCTTCATGCCGGTGGTGAGGTTCTTCACGGGGTTGATGACCTTGCCGACCCCTCCGCCCATGCGGGTGAAGGCGTCGAACACGGAGTTGGTGTAGTTGCCGACGTTGCGGGAGTAGTTCCCCACGGAGGCGTCCATGGTCTTCAGGCGGCTGTTCACCTGCTCGATGCGCTCGCCGATCTGGGCGCGCTCGGTCTCGTCGGTGGCGGCGCGCCACTGGGCCTTCAGCTCCGCGAGGGTGTGCACCAGGGCGTTGTAGGACTGCGCCTCGGTGTTCACCAGCTTGTTGTTCTCGTCGAAGGCCACGTTCACGCCCTTGGCGTCCGCGGCCAGCTGCTCCATCGAGGTGCCGGTGGCGTACATCGCGTCCTTCAGGGCGTTCTGGCTGACCTTCAGCGCTTCGAGGGTTTCCTGGTACTCCTTGCTGCCTATCTCGTAGTCGTTGAGCTGCTCCTTCAGCAGCTTGATGTTCTGCCGGAGGTCGCCGACACTCCTGACGGCCTCGCCGGTGTCGATGCGTATGATCGTTACTTGCTCGTCTGCCATATCTTGCTAATTTTGTCCGTTTCGGTAGTTGTCGGGGTCCTGCACCTGCACGAACTCGCACTCGGTGAGGTCCCACGTGGTGAGTGAGTGGTTGGTTATCTTGGAGAGCGCCCAGAGGGAGCCGTCGAACCAGTAGAGGTGGCGGAACGCCTCGCGGGCGTCTATCCCCCGGAGGTCCGCCCGGCACTGCAGGACCTTCGTCGCGGAGTCCAGCCGGTCGCCGAGGTAGGCGGCCCAGCGCTTCGCGTATATCGTCACGTCCTGGTCGAGGTCGATGTAGGGGATGTCCAGCTCGGAAGGGACGCCGAACTCCAGCGACTGCTGCACGTCCCAGCGGTAGGGGGTGATCAGGTAGCGGGAGAACGCCGGCACCGCCTGCACGTCCAGCGGGTTGTAGCCCAGCAGCCAGCAGGGGGTGCCGCCGTTTGCCGTGACCATCACCGCGAGGTCGTCGGAGAGGTGGAAGCCGTCGTAGCTGTCGTCGCCGTTGTAGAACAGCAGCACGCCGGAGCCGTCCACCTCCTTCCCGTCCTTGTCGTGGAGCTGCGCCTTCCAGGCCCACTCTTTGTCGAAGCCCTCGTGGTTGTACTGGTTGATAGGTGTGGCCATCGACACGACGGAGTCCTCGATGGCGGAGATCTCGTGCTCGCTGGTCTCGCCGGAGCTGTTCCAGAGGGTGTACTTGTTGCCGGCGAGGACGAAGGGGGTGGGGTACACCGTCGCGCCGTCCTCGAAGGAGTAGAACAGCGGGGAGCGCTCCAGGACGGAGGCCGCCGCCTTGAACACGACGCGCTCCATCACGTCCTTCACTTCCGCGTTGAACTCGTAGCCGGTGTTCACTCGTGCCGCGGCGTAGGTGCGGCCGCTGATCGCCTGGTACTCCTCGACGAACTCGCCGCCCACCGTCTCGTGCCTGAACTCCCACCAGCGGCTGTCGATGGCCGTGGGGAGGATGCGCACGGTGGAGACGTCCACGCGGCGCGTCAGGTCTATGTCCGCGAGCGCCCCGTCGTAGAACGTGGCGCGGTCCATCACCGCGACGGACTTCGAGGCGGGGTCCGCCACGAGGAACAGTCCGAAGGTCTTGCAGAACGAGGTGAGGAACTCGGCCGGGGTGAACGCGGTGCCGAGCAGCATCGCCTTCGTTATCTTCGCGTTGCTGCGCAGGGTGTCCGGGGTGGTGTAGGTGTAGGAGTCCCCCACCGCGCCGGAGGTGCTGCGCATCGTCACGGCCACGCGGTTCGTGCTGCCGTTGTCGAGGGTTATCTTCGCGTCGGTGCCGCCGGTGATCGTCTCGATAGGCTCCCCGGCCGGCTGGTGGAACTTGTATGCCCTCATCCTCACCTCGATGGTCGCCAGGGATGCCCCGTCGGCGATGTCGAGCGCGAACGGGAGGCTGCTCTGATACGTGGCGGAGCCGGGTGTCACCGCCCACCCGTCCTCGAACAGCGAGCCGTTCCACACGTTCCCGGACACGTAGTCCGGCACGTAGCCGAACACGGCCGCCACGGCCTTCACGTTGGCGAACCTGGGCGCATCCGGGCCCGCGTAGAGGCAGTGCACCTCCGAGCCCCCGAGCGCGTTGCCGTAGCCGTCCAGGGCCACGAGCTGCACGAAGGCCAGCGAGTAGTTGTTGCCCCGGAGGTCCTGCGAGAGCACGGCGCCGGTGAACGAGCTGTTGTCCGCTATGGGGCGGACGTTGATGTTCGCGTGCAGTGCCGAGCCGATGGGGATGGCGGACGTGCCCGCGATGGAGTATGTGCCTATGGTGGGCCCGGCGGAGCCGGTGGAGACGAAGGTCGCGGAGAGCGAGCCGACTATCTGCTTGTAGGTGCCGAGGCTCGGCAGCATCGGCAGGGTCATCCAGATCTTGCTCCATTCGTAGTCCGCGTTCTCCAGCACGGAGAGGTCCACGGCCCAGCCGCCGTTGTTGTCCGGGTCGGCGATCGCCTCGAGGACCTTCTTCACGTTCACCACGGGGCGCTGGAGGTAGCTGCGCAGATCCTTCACCTCCCACTCCGAGCACTTGCGGGGAAGGGTGGCGAGGGCGTAGCCTCCGGGGAGGGTGGTATATCCGCCCACGGAGGAAGGGAGCCCGCAGTCCGCCGGGCTGAAGATGCCCTTGTCGGCCGAGAACCCTCCCGAGGGCGTGCCGTTGTAGCAGGGGGCGAAGTTGATGACGCCCCACTTCCCGGAGGGCAGGGGCAGCGCCAGCTCGTCCCACGCCGCCTGCACGGTCGCCGCGTTGATGATGAAGTCCAGCTCCGTCGCGGGGTCGCCGGTGCCGAGGTAGTCCAGGCTGGCGAGGGTGCGCTTCTCCCCGTCCGGGGTGTAGGAGAGGGAGTAGAGGAAGGAGCCGAGGTCTCCGTAGAGGGTCACGACGTAGGAGTGGTCCTGCCCGGTGCGGTCCACGCGGTCCAGCTTCAGGTAGCCGGCCTCCAGTATGGCGCCCTCCTCGGAGTAGATGGCGAACGGGGTGCGCCTCCCGGGGGAGAAGTAGATGCCGGTGCGGCCGGTGAGTCCTTCCACGGGGGTGCGGTCCACGCGGTCCGGGTGGCCGAGGATGCGGTCATTCGCGGGGGTGCCCGGCAGGGTGATCTGCTTGGAGCTGGAGTTGACGATGGCGGCGGGGTTCGAGAAGTCCTCCTGGGCGTAGTTCATCAGCACGAAGGTCTGCTCGTTGAGGTCCGCCCGGAGTCCGTCGATGTAGAGGGTGATGCGGCGTCTCATGGCGTTACCTCCTCACGTAGTCGCGGGCGATGCGCGCCGTGATGGTGTACGCCACGGGGCGGTTTCCGCCGTTCTTGTAGGTCTTGTACTCGGTGGCGGTGGCGGTGAGGACCACCGGGAGCATCTGGGCCTTCTCGAAGTCCCACACGTAGACGTCGGGGGAGTTGAGGAGGTGGTGCATCCGGGCGCTCTGCTCGTCGGTGAGGTAGCCGGTGTGGAAGGTGAGGTCCTTCGCCAGCTCTATGGCGTAGTCGCGGCGCCCCCTCGTGAGGGTGGAGGAGTTGTCGTATTCCTGCTCCATCGTGTGGCGCGTCAGCCCGTCCTCCTCCTTCACGTTCCCCTCGACGAGGAAGGTGTCCCAGCCGCCGTAGGCGTTGAGGTAGTAGAGGGCGTAGCGGCCGCACTCCGTCACCACGTCGTAGCGCGCGGTGCCGTTGAGAACGACGTAGGCCACGTCGGACCACTGGGAGAGGTCGAAGAACGCGGTGCCGCTGCCGGCCGTGATCAGGGATATGGCGAAGTCGTCGTTGAAGTCCGCGTCGAAGTCCGCCTGGATCTCCAGCGGCACGATCACGGTGTTCGTGGTGCCGTCCTTGAAGTGCAGCTCCAGGGTGATGTCGCTCACGCCGATGGCGGTGCAGGGTATCCACTGCCGCTCGTCGATGCGGCCGTTTATCGGGTGCGCCAGCCCCTGGACGGCGTAGTCGAACCCGTCCTCGTAGGACCAGTCGCCGTAGAAGGTGAAGGTGTCGACCACCGCGTTGGTGTCCAGGCTGAAGTACTGGAACTCCACGGGGAGGTCGGTAGGGGTGAGCATCGCGTTCACGAGGGTCGGCAGGGTGTGCTCGATGTAGTCCGCGCAGATCTCGTTCACCTTCACGAGCAGGTCGGTCTGCCCGGGGCGGCGGTGGGCCGTCCCGGTATATACGGTGCCGAAGGCCGGGGCGTCGATGCGGAAGTGGCTCAACGCCACCGCGCCCACGTTCACGTAGTAGTCCTTCCAAATGGGTAGTGCTGGCATATTGTTCGGTTTGCTTGTTTAATGGTTAAATATACCAACGGCCCCCGTTGTAAGTGAGGGCCGCAGTCGTCATGCGCCGGGGGAGAACAGCACGGCGCGGATGTAGTTGCCGTAGGCCCGGCCGAGCGCCTCCCGCAGCAGCTCCTTGTAGACCGGCAGCACGGCGTCGATGGTGTCCTGCAGGGTGCGGGTCGCCGGCGTGCCCCCGTGGGGGTTCCGCAGCAGCGGCTGGTTCGGGGACTTCCCGGCCATGGCCCTGGCGATGAGGAAGGCGAGGGTCTCCTGCGTGGGGATCTTCCCGTCCGCTCCCGGGCGGGGGATGATGTTCTTCGCCCTGATCCACGAGAGTATGACGGACCGGGGCGGCCAGTGTGCCGGCGTTCCGTTCTCGAGGTAGCGCCAGTAGTCCGCGAGGGAGAGCGTCACCTCGTAGGAGTGCTCGCCCACCACGACCTGCGACGTGACGGACTGCATGAGGTTGCCGGTGGCGACGTGGTCGCGGTTGCGCAGGGCGTCCTTGTAACCCTCGGCCACGTCCCTGCCGAGGTCCTGGAGGATGCGCTCCAGCTCGGCGGTGTCTATGAGTTTGTCTATCTTTTCCATTTCGTCAGTGTGTTAGTTTCCATTTCTCCAGCTCGGCCTTCTCGTGCTCGGCCTTGTCCCGGCGGTAGCACTCGTAGTTCAGCCACTCCACGGCGGACATCCGCCAGACCTCCGCCCAGGGGGTCCGCGTGAGTTCCGCCACGGCGTCCACTATCGAGAGCCACCCCCAGCGCTCTGCAAAAGTCTCGCCAGCTCCGCCGTCCTCGTCAGGAGCGCCGTCTTCTCCGGCCCCGCCTTCATCCTCCGGGCCAGCTTCCGGGAATAGGTGAGGGTACTGGCTATTGATCTGCTGGCATAGGCGAAAAAATGCGCCGCGAGGCCGAGGGCGTCCGCCACGTTGAGGTCCCGGCAGATCGCGTCCCGGACCTCCGCCACGTCATATCCTTCCGCGTACTCCTTCCCCTCCGGGACGAGCAGGGCGGTGAGGAGCCCGGGCAGCTGGTGCTCCGCGTCGCGGGCATATGCCTGGAAGTCCACGTACTGCGCGACGGTCAGCTTGGCGTAGTCCTTGACCGGCACGAGGGTGAACTCCCCGCAGGGGTACTTGTCGGCGATGCGCACGAGATCGTCCGGGCAGGGCTCCCGCAGGAACGCGGCAGCGGCCGCCAGGCGCTTGTATTCTTCGAGGGAGAGCGCATATACCTCCGCCTCCTCCGTGCCGCACAGCGCGGCAATGGTGGCGACCTGGGCGGCGAGTTCGTCCCCTCCCTCCGCCTCGATGCGGGCGAGGATGCCGAGGTACGTGCCGAGTGGCAGGTCGCGGTAGTTGTCGATGATGTTCATGGCTTTATCGGATTGAAATTCTATAGTCACCCTTCGCGCCACCTTCTCCCACGTGGGTCCATAGGGCGTATCTCACCGCGTCGAGGCAGTGGTCGTAGTGTATGGTGCCCTTGTCGTTGGGATAGTTGAGGGTGTTGCCGTCCGCGTCCTTCGCCCAGGCATAGTTGCGGAGTTCCTTGATGAGATTGAGCGAGGACTTGGTGACCTTGTACTTCCACCCCTGCATCCACTGCAGCTGGAACTTCAGCTTCTCGGACCGGGGCGGTGCGTTCTTGCTGCAGGCCCGGATGTCGAAACCCGAGCGGCGGATCTCCTCGATGCTCTTGGGCTCGGCGCAGTCCGCGTAGACCGGGTCGGTGCGCTTCAGGCCCTCGGACCGCAGGAACTCGGAAATATCCCCGTTCGTCATCCTCGTGCGGAACAGCCGCTCGTCCAGCCATACCTCCTTCCGGCCGGTATCGACGAGGAGGTGCACGAGGGTGGTGGGGTCATTCGTAAAGCCAAAGTCCATGCCGAACAGCGACACGAAGGACGTGCCCTCCGGCATATCGTTCACCGGCTCGAAGGCCGGGTAGATCAGACCCTCCAGGGAACCGACCTCGCCGAGGCCGTAGACCTTCCACCAGTTCGGGTCGTTCTGGTTGCTCTCGATTTCCGCCACCTGCTCGGGCGTGAGGAAGTCGTTGTCCTTGTAGGTGGAGTCGATGCGGACGCAGTTCTTCTTCAGTTCCACCTTGTCCATCGCCCAGAAGACGGCGGCGGGGTTGTAGTCCAGGAAGATGATGCCCGTAGTACGGACGAACAGCTGGCGGGCGGTCTCGTAGGAGACGTGGTTGCACTCGTTGATAAAAAGGCGTTTTCGGCTGGGGCCCAGGACCTTGTCGGGCGAGTCCGCGGAGAAGAACTCCAGCTTGGCTCCGTTGGGGTAGGTGTAGACGAGGTCGGTGGCGTTCCAGTTCGGGTCCGCCTTCAGGGGATGGCCGAGGATGCGCTCGAAGTCGCGGACCGCGCCGCGCTTGACGTGCGGCAGGGTCTCCGAGACGACGGACGTGACGTCGCCGGCCTTGTCGGCCCTCGGTATGAGGAGGTGAAGGAACTGCAGGGTGGAGTAGGTCTTGCCGGAGCGGGTTCCGCCTCGGTTGGAGATATAGCGCGGCTTGGTTGCCGCCGCGTCGTAGATCTTCCAGAAGACCTTACTAAACCGCTGCTCCGTCATACGTCGAGTTCGGAGATATTCTCTATCTTGGTTTTCTGCTCAGCATTGGCCACGACAATGGTAATGCCTTCGCCGGTTGCCTCGACCTGCTTCTTGTCGGCGAGGCCCAGGAGCCTGGAGATAATGTTGCCGTTAAACAAGCCGGAGGAGGCCATTTCCTTCTGATATTCCTCGCAAAAGTCGCGTATAAAGCCCTTGACCGCAAGAAAATCTTGCTGTCTGGTGCGGTTCGTGTCGAGTTGGTCCCACCACTGGCGCGACGCTCCGAGGAAGACGAGGAAACCTCCTATCGACACGAGGCGGGGCTTCTCCTCGGTGGTGGTGTTGCCGTAGTGCGTGCCGTTGGCGGCGATCGCGTCGACGGTGGTCCTCAACGTGATGGGGTTGTCCTTGCACCACTGCACGTACTCCTTGAACTTGGCGAGGATCTGCTCGGGCTTGAATTTGAGGGGCCTGCCTATCTGGGCGCGGACCTCTGGGTAGATGTTTTCGTTGAGTGGTTCCATAACTGTGGCGTTTAGAGGTAACGTTGGTAGCGCCCCATTTCGATTTCCACGGAGCGCAGGAGTTCCTCGTCACCGGGCTCGGGCATAACCCATCCCTGCTCCCTGCCCCAGCGGATGAAGCGGTCGAGGGCGGTGGTCATCTCCTCCTTGGAGAGGTCGGCGGAGGACCGCAGGGTCTCCACTTCTCCGGCGAGGGGGTCGTGCTTGGTCACGACGAAGATGCCCGGATTGACGAGGCGCTTGAAGTAGTATTGTTTGACGTAGTCGACCCCTTCCCCCACTTCGAGGGCGACGATGCCTATGAGGAGGTGCAGGTAGTTGTTCTGGTTGAGGGAGCGGTGCACCTTCTCGGTGAGTTCCACGACGGTGCCCTTCTTGGCGAGCGCCGCGGAGCGCTCCTGGAAGCGCCGGAGGTCGAGTGGGTTGTTGAGGTCGTACTGCATGACTACTTCTTCGAGTTGGTCTTGACCGCCTTGGCCTTGACGGTCTTGGCGGGCTTGTCGGTGGTGGCGACCTGCTTGGGTGCAGGTGCCTCGGGTGCGGGCGCCTGGGCGGCCTCCTGCTCGGCCTTGTAGGCGAAGAACAGCTTCGCGGCGGACTTGCAGGCGTTGAGGATGCAGGTGCCGCAGGAGCGGTAGATCTTGTAGTTCGGATAGGCGGTGCGCTGGAGGATCTTCTCGATGATGTCGAGGGCGGGCCGTCCGGGGTTGCGGGTCCAGTTGTTGTTCAGCGCCGTGTTGAGGTGCTGCTCGTAGGGCAGGAGGGCGTTGTATTCCTCCGCCGTGAGGTGGGGTGCTTGTTTGCTCATATTCCGTATTTTTTGAGGGTTTGTTCGTACTGTTCGAGTAGCCGGAGTTCCTCGGCGAAGGCGGCGGGGTAGCGGGGCCAGTCCTCCAGCTTCCGCCGGTAGTAGTAGACGGCGGTGCGCTCGGTGTCGAGTGCGGCGGTGACCTGGCTGGGCTTGTAGCCGTGGTCGAGGAGGGTCTTCGTGGCGAGCTGACGGGCGAGGCTCTGCTCCCTCTGGCGGGAGGCGTAGCCGGTGTCGATGCCGAGGACCTCGCCGGCCGCCTGGAGGCAGGTGCGGGCAAGGGCGTCCTCGGGGACGACGTGGCGGCGCCTGCGCCCCTCGCGTACCTCGCGGAGGATCTGCCGGCGGTCGCACGTGGGGAGCTGGAAGATGGCGTCTATGATCTCGTCTCGGTTCATTTCGTCAGGAAGTCGGCCAGCTTGTTGAATACGCCTATCAGGATCTCCCGGACGGCGAGCGCCGCGGAGCCGATGGCGGTGGAGAGGAAGGCGAGGGCGGCGCAGAAGGCCGCGGTCGCTACGTTGAGGTCGCCGGCGAAGTACGCGACGGCGAGGGTGGCCCACCACGTGGCGCACTGCCCGCAGTCGAAGGGCGGGAGCCGGCGGAGGGTACGCAGGCCGAGGGCCCGCTTCAGGGCGCGCCGCCAGCTCTCAGTGAACCCGGAGAGGTCCACGACGTAGATGACGGTGAGGGCGACGAGCGCGAGTGTGGCGTATATGTTCATATTTCCGTGTCTTTCAGTCTTTCGTATTCCTCGCGGACGGCCTTGCGGATGCGCAGGATCTCCTTGCCTATGGTGACGTGGGAGAGGCCGAGGGCCTTGCCCATCCTGCGGTAGCTGCCGCACTCCGCGTACATGATGATCAGCGTGCGGTCCGCCTGGGGGAGCCGCGCCACGATCTGCTTCACGAGCCTGACCTTGTCCGGGTCGGGGTCGAAGATGTCCTCCTCGCGGCTGGCGTAGTCCGCGCGGGCCTGCCGGTAGATCCTTATAATGTCGTCCATCCGTCCCTGCCCATGTATGCGAAGACGCCGCCGGGGCGCTCCACGAGGTTGTCGCCGAGGCGCGCGTGGTCGGCGCTGCGGCGGTAGTTGCGGTAGAAGGGGGAGTGGGAGCTGCGGCACTGGTTCACGAGGATGCGCGCGATGAAGAAGTTTATCTGGCCGTTGCGCTGGAGGTCCACTATCTTCCCCTCGTCGTATTCGAGGAGGATGAGGTAGACGTCCTGGGCGAGGTCGGCGAGGTCGCCGGAGAGGGTGTCCGTGCCGGAGATCTTCTTCAGCATCGCCTCCACGCGCTGCTGGCGCGCGAGTTCTTCCACTATGCTTCTACTGCCTGCCATATACATAAATATACAATTTCCGCCTTTTGTCAGCGGCCGAAGACGAGGAGGGCCGCGTCGCGGGCGTGCTCCGAGGTCCTGCCGGTCCAGCCGGTGACGGAGGCGAAGGACTGCGGGCTCCATTTCGTCATGCCCTTCTGCGGAGCCCTGGCGGTGAAGGGGATGCCGTTGTCCTCGCAGAACTCCTGCCAGACCGTCGCGTCGCGCTTGACGGAGCCGGCGCCCATGAGGCGGCCGCGGTACTGGCTCTCGTTCCTCTCCCTCGGTATCCACTTCCTCTGGCGGGCGTCCTCGAACACCACGTGGACCGGCTCGCCGGAGCGGTGGAGGTCGTGCACCTCGATGAGCGCCTGGGAGAGGTGCAGGGTTTCCACCCGGAGGAACTCGCCCCGGGTGGAGTCCCACACCGCGAAGCCGGTGTGCTCGCCGCAGTCGATACCGACGTAGAGCATCCTATTTGCCTTTGTCGTTAGACTTTATGAAGATGAAGATGGCGCCGGCGATGGTCAGAGGCCAGAATAGCGCCCCGTAGATGAACAGCTTGGCGAGGCCGGCCCTCGCTCCCTTCTTGTAGGCGAAGGCGCAGAGGAACGCGGCCAGCGACAAGCCTATCAGCAGGTAGAGGATTACGATCCAGGCGCCGGTACTCATTTCTCGCCCTCCTTCTGCTCCTGCTCCTGCGCTACCTTTGTGAACGTCACGCCGTAGACCTTGGCCACGTAGGTGTCGCCCACGGCGATCGCGTAGTCCACGAGGTGCTCGGGGTTCAGCTTGTCTCCGCAGGAGTGGATGAGGTTGAAGATGGTGCCCTCGGTGATGGCCTTGCGCTTCTGGTCCGCGACGCGGATCAGCTCGTTCTTCTTTTCCTCCTCGGTGAGGGGTTTCATTGCGGGGACTCGCCCCATGGGAAATTGTGTTCTTGGCTTTGTCATTGTTTTATGGTTTTGGGGGTT
>Ga0326512_10001956_pt1 | contig 15467 bp, 25 predicted proteins | sample 1_2617_0518_D_FD_203652 | JGI IMG/M metagenome (GOLD analysis project Ga0326512, IMG submission 203652) | Bovine rumen microbial communities from UC Davis, California, United States - 1_2617_0518 | ecosystem: Host-associated > Mammals > Digestive system > Stomach > Rumen | place: USA... | reverse complement strand
AACAACAGAACTGGCAATATTAGCAGTATTGAAACTGGCGGCTGTCATTGGTCCGCATCGCCTTACAACGGCAGCAACGGTCGCAATCTCACCTTCGCTTCGACCTACTGGTACTGGCACAACGTCGATCGGGCTCTCTGTTACCCTATTCGGGCGGTTGTCGAAGAATAAATAAGTTATACATGAATAAAAAAAGATAATTATCTAATAGTATTAAATATAATAATATATGGAAAAGAAAATATGGATAGATAAGGATAACAAATTTTGGAATGAAACCTCTATCATATTAGAAGATATGAGAATCTTTAATCCTTCAGAAGAATAGCTTATAGAGGCTGGATATACAGAATATATACCACCTACACCTTCAGAACCTACAGAAGAGGAACTTTTAGAACAGGCCAAATAGGAAAAATTAATGTAGATTGAACAATATGACCAAAGTGAAAAAGTAGATAGTTTTACAATTGGAGGACAAGTTATGTGGCTTACTGTGGAAGAACGTCAACAAATTGCCACTCAAATTTCTGCTAATGAATCAATAAGTAGAGATACAATGACAAGATGGTTCAATGGACAAGCATATACTTTTCCTATTAATACTTGGAAACAAATGCTAGTAGCTCTTGAAGTCTATGCTGGTGATGCATTGAATGTTACAGAATCTCATAAAGCTGCAATAAATGCTTTAGAAACTATTCAAGAAGTAGAAGAATATGACTTTACTTTAAATTATCCTCCTAAACTTATTTTTTGAGTATTATCATTTAATTTGTCATATCTCTAAAGTCTTAAATATAAAAGATGAGGAAGAATTAGCAGATTTAAACGGAAATTTAAATATGCATTCTTATAGTATTGTTAAAAAACTTCAAGAAAGTAGATTCTGAATAAGAATCTACTTTTTTTTGTTTTTATAAAAAGATAGATATTTTTAATTTAAAAGATTTATAAAATAACATAATTATGGGTAGAATAAAACCAAAGTCAGTAAAACTTGGCTCAGGAAAAGGACGACCATATGGTAAAGGAGGACAAGTTAGAAAATAGAATAAATCATAAAATATTCTTAATTATATTAAAATATATCCCTCATATAATAGCTTTCTTTTATGCTATTTATAATTTATTAGGAATATTAAATATAGATCGCATAATATTAGGACATTTAATACATATGTCTGTATTTTCATGGATATTTTTGTATTTATCGTCTTATATATTTAGATATTGTTATGTACATAGGTTACCTCTATATTATATAGCAGCTTGTGACTCTATTACATTATTTGATTATTATATCGGAATTCCATTAAGTGATATAGGAATGATAGAGTTGCATTTAGTTATTCTTTCTATAATTATATATGGATATTCTTATTATTATTTAAAATATGTTAAAGATAATAAAAAATTTACTTCAGTAGATAATTAATGATATAGATACTGAAAATAGTAATATATCAGAGAAAGAATAGTAGGAAGTACTAGATCTTGTAGAAAAATTATTATCAAAAGAATTAACTAAAACTGAAGCTTCAGATTATATAGGAGTTTCTAGAGCTACTTTTGATAATTATGTTAATAAAGGTATTATTCCTAAAGGAATAAAGAGGTAGGGAATTTCTTCAAAATTTTGGAATAAATTAGATTTAGATAAATATTTAAAACAAAAATGACGTATATTTCATTATCAATAATTAGCTTATATATACTATTTTATCTTGTAAAATATAAGAAAATACCAAACTCTTTATCTGCTACCTATTATGATCTTGGGCAATTCTTTAGTCTAACACTAGTAGTATGTACTATATTAATTTTACCAGATATGTTTAGATTAACATCTGGAAATTATGCCTTTCTTCCATTTTTATCTTTAATTGGAGTATTATTTGTAGCATTTTCTCCGAATTTTAAAGATAGTTAGTTAGTTGATCATGTGCATACTGGATTTGCTTTAATGTCGTTAGTATTTTCTTAGATTTGGGTAGGATTAATTAATCCTATAATATTTTTAGTTTGGATTCCAGTTATTCTATATGGACTATATGGAATTTATAAAAAAATAAATATACTGGAATTACCTTAGATAAAATTTTGGGCTGAAATAACTATGTTAATTTCAGTTTACAGTATATTATTAGATAATTTTTGATTTTAAAATTTTTTAAATAAATTTAATTTTAAATGCAATATACAGATTCAAATATTACATTTAGTAGTGTAAAACCATTATCAACGGTTGTATCATATCCTCCAATTGGATATTGTGAAAATTATAAAACAGACCCAAACACTGGAGCGATTATTGTTAGACCAATAATTAATGCTATTGATATTGATTGGAATAATGCTGATATGGGGGATGCTTATATAAACACTACTGGACAATTGTTATATTATATTAAAAATCGTTTTGGAAATATAACAATAAGTAGAAATTATAACTCTGGATTACCAATTGCTACTATAAATAATAATACTATTTATATTCCAAACTTTCAAAGTTAGATTGATGCCATTTTAGCTAGAATTGCAGAATTAGAAGCTAGAGTTAGAGCACTTGAGAATGGATCTAATGTTTAGAAAATAACTATAATATTTAATGGAAATGGAGGTACTATTTATGGCTAGTCTTCTTGGCAAAGAACAATTTCTCAAGGAGAAGAAATCGGTACTTTACCAGTTGCTGAACGAAGTGGATATAGATTTAATTGTTGGAAAACATAGAATGGAGAAATTATTTATAATTCTACTGTTCTTAATGAAGATACAACACTTTATGCTCAATGGGAAGAAGTAACACCTGTTGTTACAACATATACTGTAACGTATCATTCTAATGGAGGTAATTCAACACCAGCATCACGAACAGTTAACGCAGGTGAAACAGTTACTTTAGCTGGAGCAATAAGTAGAAATGCTGATTCTTCTTATACATATGAATTTAGTCATTGGAATACTAATAGTAGTAATAAAGGTATAAGCTATAGTGCAGGGCAAACTATTCCTGTTAATAATAATATTGATTTATATGCTCAATGGAATAAGACACCAATAACTCCTGTAACACCTACGACAGAATATTATTGGTATGTAGGACAGACTCAACCAACTGCAAATAATTACACATCATTAGCAACTCAAGTTAATGAATATACTTCTCCTATTGAATACACTAATACTAGTGGAACTAGAGGAAGGTCATATATCTTAATACATAACGGTAAATCTGTTGCCTCTGTTATAGGTAAAGTATCTGGTGGTAATGTTTCATTCTCTGAAGATACTTCGGTCGATATACCAAATTATAAAGTATATAAAACAGCAGCAATTGCAATAGATAGTACAATAATAATTACAATTCAATAAATATATTAATCATGTCACAAATAACAAAAGATGGAATAACGTTTAATTCAGTTAAAACTGAAGATTATTTAGGATTTGAGTCAGGTCCAATTCGTATTGAGGGACAAACTGGTGTAGATCCCGAATTTGGTGGAGTAATCAATGCAGTTGATATTGACTGGAATGGCGCATAGGTAGAAGATAATGTAACTATAAACAGTACTGGAGATTTATTAAATTGGATTAAGACAAAAGGTGGAAGTGGTATAACTCCTGATCCTTAGAATCCTGATGAACCTACAGATTCTTCTCCTAGTATTGAAACCTTGGCAGAAGAAGACTTTGAAAAAAGATTAAATTGTTAGACAACAGGAGCAAAATGTTTAGAGGAGGGGATACTTTATATAATTGTTAATGAAAGTGGAACAATTATAAAAATGTATCAAATAATAAATGGTGAAGGACATCCTACATATATGCCTGAACCAAGCTAGTAGAAAGAAACAGGCACTACTACTCTCGATAATTTTAAGAATCTTCCTGACTCTGAAAAAGCATCCAAAAACTGGATTATTACAGATGAAAATGGTAATAAAATAGGAATTGCTCTTGAGGGTGTATTATTATTAGATGCTAAAATAGAAGAAGCAGAAGTAGATGGAGTGGGATATAAGGTAATGATTGTAGATTCATATCCTCCAGAAAAAGTATTATCTAATATATTATATCTTGTTAAAGATAATAATGGAAAAATAACAACTTCTTATTTAAATGATAACGAAATAGAACTTGAAAAAGTCAACGGATTACAAAAATCTGAAGTTACAGAAATGTTTAAAAAAGATTTTGTAAAAGATAATGCAGGAAATATAATTGGATTAAAGCATACTGGAATATCTATAGACAAAAATGGAGATGGTGAAATAATAGAAAGTACAGAATTTAATAGTTATCTAAATGACTATGCAAATAAAGCTGGATTTATTTCAAACGCTGATGATGGAAAAGCTTTTGCTAAATTGTTTGCAACATCTTCAACTAAGGGTAAATTAAAATCTTCTGAAATTATAGCAGCTATAAATAAGAATCCAGAAGGAGAAGAAACATCTTCAGTAACAATAAGTGCAGACAAAATAGATGTAAATGGAATTTTAAATGTAAAAGTAGGAGATACTAATAAAACTGCTTCTTAGTTACTTGTAACTGCAAATGGATTATCTTCTAGAGTTTCTGGATTAGATGATAATGATAATTTAGTTGTTTCTAATTTTAATTCGGAAAAGGGTGAAATAACATTAACAACTATTATGACTCCTGCAGAAGGCAATACTGCAGCACAAACAGCTAGTATAAATTTAAAAGTAAATAGTAAGAATGAAGGAAGTAAATTGACTCTTACAGCTGATCAAATAGAACTTAATGGTGAAAAAACTATTGCTTAGTGGTTAGGTGCTAACGCTATCTCAGCAGGAACTTTGGATGCACATCTTGGAACTTTTGATTTAATAAAATCTAAAATATCAGAGACTGGATATATAATTATAGCAAACGATCCGGCAGGTAATGATTCCACAGTTACTACTCTTACGACAAAAGGAATATATTTTGCTCAAAATAGAGATTGGGTGCAAAACTTAAAGAAAAATGAAGAATGGGCAGCATGGACTACAGATCTTGAAAATACATTAAAATAGCATAATGCTTCTCAATATAATTATGATGGATTGTCTTTTTATAGTGAAGGAACTGCTGATAATTCAACTTCTGGAATTGAACTTAGAGCTGGATCCTCTCCTTATTTACATTTCGCTTAGTTAGGAACTGATGATAACGTAACTTACATTGATCCAGGAAGATTATTATTTATAAAAGGTCCTGGAATATTTGATAATAACAGCCCATTGTATAATAACGGTTTCTTTAACTGGTTAACAGCTGATGATTATTTAAATTCTAATAAGAATCGTGATTATATAAATATAAGCTTAGATGGAATACAAATTAAAAATAATAATCATTATATTAATTTAGGAGGTGCAAATAACAATATTTTATTTGAAAATACTCAAGCTAATAATAATAATAGAGTAGAAATAGGAGATGGATTTTTATAGGTTGTAAATGATAATATTAATTTATAGGTTACTAAAGAACGTTTCTCAATTATAAATACGAATAATAGTAAGAGTTAGACTTTTATAAAAGATGGTTCAATCACTTTAAGTGATGGATAGGGACACGGAGTTATGTTATACTTAGAAAATGGAAAACTAGCTCTTTCAGATGATATTGAAGCATCTACTGAATAGGAAGAAAATAATAGTAGAACATCTATTTTTACTGTTGGAGAACATATTAAATATGATGATGAGCTTGGAATACTAAAAATAGGACCTAATGTAGATGAAGCATCTTCTTCCCCTTATTTAAAATATGATGATAATAATAATTGTATTAATTTTCATAGTGGAGTAATATATGGATTGAACAATAATTTAGGTTTATCTGCTATGGAAAAAGATACTACTAATCCTAATAAAAGAGCTTCGATTAGTTTAGATACAAACAAAAATAACGGTATAATAAAAATTTCTGCTGGAGATTATGTTAATCTTGAAACAAATCTTATAGTAGATGATGAATTAACAGTAGGAGGATATTCAGATAATAAAAGAGTTAGAATTGGGTAGGATTCTGTTATTATTGATGATAATTGTATAGGAAAGTCTGTATTTAATACTGGATTTGATAATATTACTAGTAAGGCTGTATTTCAAGCTGGACCTATTACAATTAATAAGGATACTGAAGATAAAACGAAGAATTTATTTGGAATAGTTGCTAATAATTTCGGAGGATAGCCAAGTTGGCGTATTTATAGTGAAGCTGAATACGGATTATATATTTAGGCTGAGCATAGCATTAGTCTTACTGGAAACAATATTAATCTTAATGGAGAGGTTAATTAGAGCTCAGATCAAAATCTTAAAAACGTAATTTCCGATATTTCTCTTACTGTAGAACAAATTGCAAATGCTCCTGCTATAAACTTTAGTTGGAAAACAGATAAAAATAATAATGTTCACATTGGAACTACTGCATAGTATTGGCAAGAAATATTACCCGAAGTAGTTCATGAAAATAACGAAGGAACTTTAGGACTTGAATATAGTACTACTGCATTAGTGTCTTCTATTATTGAAGCTAAAGAAGTTGTTGTTTTAAAGTCTAAAGTAGAAGAATTGGAGGCTGAAAATAACAGACTAAAAATTCGTTTAGCTCAAATTGAAGAAAAGTTAGGATTATAATATGAAACTTTTTAACTCAGAATACACAGAACTAGGTTCGATAGAAACGAACCTAGTTCTTAATACTAAAGGAAAATTAAAAATCCGATATGGAAATAAGTTTATAGACTTATTAGATGACGATGGTTATATAAATCCTGAATTAATTAGGAAAGATGATAATAATTAATTTTAATAAACAATTTTATGGCAATAGGAATTGATGATTTAGATGATGAAGATGTTCTTGTAACCGAACAGGAACCAAATGCAGTGAATAATATTTCTTCTTCTATTTAGGAAGATACTCCTAAAGAAGATGAATATATTCAAGATTTTTTAAAAACCCGTGGAATAGATGATTACTCAAGAATTAAATTTGAAGACGATAATAATCAAATAATAGAAAGAAATTGGAATGACCTTTCTAATGAAGAAAAATTTAATATCTTGAATACTCCTATAGAATATGATAATTCTTCTCGACAGAATTAGCTTTCTAATGATGAAATTAATTTAATTAATCAAATTAGACAGTCTAATATGTCTCCAGAAGAGTATATTAATTAGTTTGCTCCTTAGTCTGAAGAACCTCAATATAAAATTGATGAACTTTCGGATGATGAAGTATATTTATTAGATCTTGAATCTAGGGTTGGAGAATTATCTGACGAGGATGCTATTTAGGCATTAAACTCTGCCAAATAGAATGAAGATTTTTATAAAAAACAAGTTGAAGGAATTCGTAAAGAGTATAAAGAAAGGGAAGATTTTTAGAGCCAATAGGAATAGGCTTCTTTAGAAGAAGAAAAAAGACAAGCTTTTCAAGAATATCAAACTAAAGTAATTGATGCTATAGATAACTTTAATTCTATTGGAAATCTAGATTTGAATTTTGAAGATAATGATAAGGAAGAATTAGCACAATTCATGTTATCACAAGATGAAAATGGTGTAAACTATTTATATCAAGCCTTATAGGAACCAGAAACTTTAGCTAAAGCAGCTTGGTTCATTTTAAATGGTGAAGAGGCTTTTAATAGTATTTCAGACTATTTTATTAATTAGATAAAATTGGTATCAGAAAGCCAATATAAAAAAGGTTTAGAAGATGGAAAAAATGGAATCCAATCTAGACCTACAGTTATTATAGATAAGAATAAAAATCAAACTCATCGTCAATATAAAAGTATAGAAGATTTAGATGATGAGGATTAAAAATGTTAATATAAAAATATGAGAATTGCTTCATTTGTATCGAATGTTCCTACAATGGACGACACACGTACCTACGAAGACTTCTATAAATATCTTGGTGACAAACCAAGCAGACTTGGAGTTGTAAGTAGAATGTATCCCAATAATACTGCTTCTTTTATTACAGAATCCTTAAAGAATATTTTCTATATGGATGCTAAAGGAAGTGGTAATAAATATCAATCTGTTAATTCTCTCATGTATGAATGGGAAATAGAAACGAATTATATTAAAAGGATTGAATTTGCAGCTGTTCCAGAAGGAGATGGCGCTGGTGGTACTGAAATCATAATGGCTTTTAGAGAAAGATACTATGCCAAATATGATACTTTTAAGATTGAAAAAACAGGTCAATAGTGCTTCTGTCTAACTAATCCTATTAGAAAAGGCGACAATTATTGGGAATAGACTGTAAGATTAGTTGATAATAACTATGATACTATTCTTAACTTTGACGGTTGTCAACCTGGTGATACCACAAGATGGATTAGTAACTATATGCCCGAGTTGCACGAAGAAGGCCATGTAAAATGGCAATCTAATGTAGAACGTCATCGTGGATATATTTCTACCCACCGTAATGATGCTTCTTATTCAGCTTTATATGCTGCATATGAAGATACCTTCATCAAGATTGCTGAAGATAATAGAGACGGTAAAAAGGAAACTATTTATCGTATGGATAAGTTAGAGAAGAATTTGTTAGATAACTTCTTAACTGCTAGAAACCAAGGTCTCTTATTCAGTAAGAGTAATGTTGGACCTGATGGTAAACCAACTATTGTAGATCCTGACACAAATAGACCTATTTATATTTCTGATGGTATGATTCCACAGTGTGAAGCTTTCTGTAGTAAGTATGCTTATAATAAGTTAAGTATAAATACCTTATAGACTATTATGAGTATGCTTAATGAAAAAGCTAATGATGCAACAGGAAATCATTACGTTTTCCTTTGTAATGAACGTTTTTGGCAAGATTTATATAAGACTCTTGGAGAATATCTTGCCCAATTCCATACTGATGGTACTTATCTCTGGTCTATGAAAGCTAATGATTATGTATCAGTTGGAGCTAAAGGCTTTGATTCATATAATTATGCCGGAAATACCATAACATTTAAAGTAGATAGAACTCTTTCATTAGAATACGGACATGATAAAGGATTTGCATTAGCAATTGATCTTACTGCAGATAAAACTTCTGCTCAACCTCCTATTGCTATGTTTAGCTTAAGAGGTGGTGATATGATTACTAATAAATATGTTGGCGTAAAAGACCTAACCTGCGCCGCTTAATAGTGATATTAAGAAAATAAAATCTTTCTAATTGCTGGAACGCTAAAAGAAATTTATTTCTCATGCCAATCAGCAGCTAAGCCTAAGAATATGTAAGATCTTTTGATAAACTCTTAGGAAAGTTCAACGACTATCCCATAAGGGAGTAGATAAAATTTTTATCGAAATGGAAGATAACTTTAAATAAAGTATAAAATTTAAAATTATGAAATATATAGTATATTTAACAACAAATATTAAAAATCAACATATATATGTTGGAGTACATAAAACAGAAAATCCAGAAATATTTGATGGATATATAGGAAACGGAATAAATAGATTTAACCCTAATTCTATGTATAATTCTAAAGCTCCTTTCTGTTTAGCAGTTCAGAAATATGGATTTGATTCATTTAAAAGATCAATTATAAAAATATTTAATACAGAACAAGAAGCTCTTGATTTAGAAGCTGAAATAGTTGATGAAGAGTTTATAAAACGCCGAGATACATATAATATTACTCTAGGTGGAGGTATGCCCCCTTTATTAAATAAAGTAATATTTGAGTATGATTTAAATGGAAAATTTCTAAAAGAATGGAAATCAATTACAGAAGCTTCAAAATTTTATAATTGTTCTGGAAGTTGTATTGGATTAGCAATTTCATTAAAAAGAATGAGTCAAAATAAATTTTGGAGTGATTGTAAATTTGATATACTCGATACATCAATATATACAAATTATTCCCCAAAAATTTCAGTATATATTTATAATAATGATGGAACTTTTTATAAAAGTTGTGAATCTTTATCAGAATGTACTAAAATTTTAAATGATAATCTTAGGCATATACAAAGAGCAATTAAAACAGGAGTATCTGTTAAAGGATATTATGTTTCTAATAACTTAACTCCTATTTTTGAAAAACCTAAATTTGATAATCTAAAAGGTTTAGTACATCAATATAATTTAAATGGGGATTATATACAATCATTTAATTCTATTAAAGAAGCAGAACAAAAGTTAAATTGCACATTAAAAGGAATTAATGAATCTATAAAAATGGAACAACAATATAAAGGGTTTTTATGGAGACGTGGAGAACAAAAATTAGAAAAAATTACTCCTTATGAACCTTCTAAAAGTTCTGCTAAAAAAGTTGGACAATATACTATGAATGATGTTTTAATAAAAATTTTTAATACTGTAAGAGAAGCTCGTAAAGAATTTCCAAATGTTAGTAAAGTATTAAAAGGTCAAGCTTCTCATTGTCATAATTTTAAATTTAAATACATTGAATAAAGTTAGTGATATAGTCTAAACTTTATAGAAATATAAAGAAAACCATGAGGTGGTCTTAATGGTTTAAGTTCTGGTGAAGTAGCAAGTCCTGTAGCCGGATCTAAGAGAATTATTTGGGGTTACTCTTCTATTGCTGTATTTAATCCTTATAGATCAGCAATTTTAAGGGAACTTTAATTTAATATAGATATTATTAAGATAGCTACTTCCTTAATTTGGAAGTACCTATCTTAATGTTTAAAATAGAATAATGTAAATGAAATAATATGGCAAATAATAAAACTGAAATTAACACATCTAATAAAATAATTCTTAGAAGTGTAAGAGGTAAAGTTGGTAATGTAATTAAAATTTAGCCTTGTAAAAATCCTAGAACAGGAAAATTTGCAGACTGTGTAAAAAGAATTGACTCTAAAGGAGATATGATTCTTTCTGAAAAAGAGTTATCTGATCCTAACAGATACGATTTTGTTAGAGAAGATGATGTTTTTGATATTGTAGATGGTACTACCTTTGATTTAGATAATGTAAGAGATAGATTTATTTGGGAAGCTATAAAATATTGTCCATATATAGCTCCAGATATGTATGCTAAGGATGCTAATGGAAATTCATTAATTAATGGAGACACCAAAAGATATGGAGTTGCTGAACTTTATGTAGAGCGTCCTGGAGTAGAAGCAAATCGTAGAGTATCTCGTAAAAAACTTAAGCATGATGCTGAATCATATATTTATAATGATGAACGAGGGCCAGAAGGAAGAATTCTTAAGGCTAAACTACTTGGACATAGAATGGATAATATGCCAGATGCTGATGTAACTGATTATTTGTTACAAGTAGCTGATCAAGATCCAGAAAAAATTATTAGTATTTATACTGGAGGAGATACTTCTATTAGATTATTATTTATTGAAGCACGAGATAAACATATAATTCTTTATAAAAATAAACTTTACACTTACGCAGATAATGTAGTTTTAGGTGCTTCTGATGAAGCTGCCATATTATATTTAAAAGATCCTAAAAATGCTAATGTGTTAAAGCTAATTAAGCAAGATACTTATCCCGAATTAATGGGAAAAACTAATAAAGAATAATTATTAGCATTATGACTGCTCGCGAAGTATATGACGCGATCCTTATAGAAATAAATAAAACCGATACACCTGATATATTACTGGAAGATTTTAATTACCTTTTTAACAAGGCAATTAATTAGTATGTAAATAAGGCTTATAATAAGTATGATATTAATCAGCAATCAACTGATGATTTAAGAGTATTAAAAGCTACTTCTTTATTAAGTCCTGTTAAGTGTAGTTCTTACGGACTATTATCTGATATAGGCAGAATGATGGGAGCTACTTATGAAGTAATCTTACCACAAGATTATTTACATATTCTTAATTGTATCTGTATTTATAAAGTTAATAAAACCACTAAATGTTATAATAAAGGAGATATTTGGAGAAGAAAGGCTGAAAAATTAACAGCAGATAAATATTCCCAAATATTAGATAACATGTGGTTAAAGCCTACTTATAAAAGACCTTATTATTATATTCATAATGTAAATTTAGGTGTTGATAGACTTATTTAGCCAACAGATCCAAGACGTAAATGGGGAGAATTTGATAATTCAAAACAATTTTATGTCGGATTAATTGAACCTACTGAAGAAAATTATGAAACACTCCTTTCTTAGTATGGAAGACCTTATTTAAATAATGAAATAGAATATGTAGTAAATGGTTCCTTAATGGGAGAATATACATATTTTATAATACCAACAACTAGTACTTTAGAAGTTAAAGATAAAAGTACTGGATGGACTATATTAACAGAAGAAATGACAGAAGTTTCTAATTATAAGTTTTATAAAACTGTAGGAACAGGTTCTGGTTCTATTTTAGTTTCTGCAACTGGAGGAGAGACGTCTGAAGGTGTTTCATTAGAAGGTTCAAAAATTCTTATTGGCACAGATTTCTAGGAAGGAGGACTTAGTACTAAAATTAACGTTCATAATAATTATGAAACCATTCTTGGGGAAGATATTAGTTTAGGTACTGATGCTTTTGGAAATAATATATATGAAATAAAAGAAGACTTAGGAGTACCTCATAGTATGATAATAAATAATAATGGAAACTATGAGAATGCTAGCTTAGTTTAGAAAACGGCTCAAGTAAGATATGGAAATTCTTCATAGGTACGTATGGAAATAAGATATGGTCGATAATAAATCGTAAAATAGATAGTTTGAGTTAAAATTTAAATTTGTTAAAATTAAATTTTGTTATAATTGAAAAAATACTTTCCAATCAGTAATTTTATGAATATATTTCACAATCACAATAATGAAGAAGAAGAAATTAGATTTATTAAATGTACTGGAGAAAAAGCTATAAAAATACTTAAATATTTATATAATGACTCAACTATTTATTTAACAAGAAAATATAAACGATTTAGGGCCCTCTGTTATCAAGAGATAACAGATGAAGAGGACAATATCGGTGAACCCTGAAATGGGAATACCGAGCTAACTGTTTAAATTACGAAAGGTTAAACAGTAGTGTAGAGCATAGGAGTTGAACAAATATAATACTCCCACGAGTGCCCTCCTACTTATAAATTAAGTAGAAAATATATGCCGAACTATAGAGAAACAAATCTATAGAAGTTAGAATAAAAAGTCTAACGATAACATAATTGACCGATGATTCAGTATTTAAACTTACTAGAGTTTATATTGATTATATTAAAGCTCCTCAACATATAAGACTTACCCAAGAATAGCTTGATTTAACAGAAGACACTTCACAAATGTTGGAGTTTCCTGATTATGTTTGTCAAGAGATAGTAAATGAGTTGGTACATTTAATTATGGAGAATACAGCTAATCAAAGGCTGTCTACTCACCCAGTAGTTAGTTAGTCTATTGCAAATCCAACTCAACAATAGGCACAAACCCCAATTTAGGGTGATTAATTAATTTTATAATATTATGTTTGAATTTACAACTTAGACTGTTTTTAATTCAATTATTAAAGCTACAGAAACTCAAGTAAGAGAGAAAAATGCTACTAAAGGTTATAACGTTATTACTAAGGATACTGCTAAAGGTCCAGAAGTAAGAATTGGAAATACCAGATTTAATAAAGAGAATGTTCTAGATATTCAAATAAAAAATCATACTCCAGAAAATTTAGCTAAGGTTGAATTTGATTTAGCTAATGTTTTTACTTTAGTAGAAGCAGCTAAAGAAGGAGCTGTTAAAGAAGGTAGCTATAGAATTGTTCTTTATATTGGCTTATCTATGAACTCCCAAGATTCTTTCTATGCTAATGATTTCGTTTATAAAGGTAAACCTTTGTTTATTGAATTTCCTGTAAATAAAGGTGATACTGCAGAAATTGCTGCTAAAAGAGCTGTTAAAATTGCTAATAAATATCAACTTTTCACAGCTCAAGAAAAGATTCTTGATATTACAGCTAATGAAGGTAAAATTACAATAGAAGGTGTTAATGGTTATCAAATCATTAAATAGGCAGTAATTCAGAAGTATGATGAAGAAGCTAATCCTATTGATTGTTGCATTGCTTCTGGTGATTTTATTGATATTGTTAAAGGTGTTCCAGTAATCTGGACTACAGACAATAATGGAGTTGTTACTGTTGGAAAACAAACTCTTGAAGACGGTACTCTTCGTAATTTAACTGATTATGAAGTTGCTATCGAACCTGGTCTTGAGGCATTTGGAGATTATAATTGGCTTATTCATAATCTCAGACTTCCTACTATGGCAAATACCTATTTCTGGTCTCCCACAAAGAACGAAATGCCTATTGTAGGAGGAGAATATACACAATTTATTATTAGAATGTGTGTTGAAAGAGATGGAATTGCTGGAGAAGTAGTAGGATAGAGAGCTACTTCAGTTACTACTCATGTACTTTATGTACTTGATCAGGGTACTAATGTAGCTGATGTAAAGAATGTACTTGCTCCACTAGTTGACGGTGTTGCAAATATTAAAACAGATGCAGATAATGTTCTTAAAGAACCTTATTCTGAAGTAACAGAATAAATTTAATAGCTGGGCTAGGCCAATCTGGCCTAACTCAGCTTTTATTTTTTTAGTATTATGGCTTGGACAACAATAAGAAGGATGGCAGATGCTATACATAATGATTTAGTAAGTGGATTACGTGGTTATCATTAGAATATGTCTTTGTCTAAAGAATAGTTAGAATAGGAAATAGTAGAAACTAGACTATTAGTAATAAAGGAATATATGATGAAAGGAATTCTTCCTATATAGGATTTATTAATGTCCTTAAATTGTATTCCTGTAGATTGTAACGATTTAGACAAGTGTGGATGTAATGCTAATAATTGTGGATCAAATCCAATTGCTCATTTTCAAATTCCACAGTTACTATTTGATTATGGTTTAAACAAAGCTGTTTATTATGTTGGAACTACTGATAAATAGACTCCTTTTATAGTATATACTAAACCTTTCGACAAAATAAAATCATTTTAGAAATATAGAAAAAGAGGAAAAAATAAATCTTGGGTTTATATAGATGTTACTCCAAATTAGGAAGGACTGTTAGATTGTTATATATTTAATGCTCCTCTTATTAAACAAATTACAGTAATTGGAATTTTTAAAGATCCTAGATAGTTAGAAGACTATCAATGTGATTGTGAATCAGAATTATTTGATGAAAAAGAAACTCAAATGGATAATAATTTAAATTTCTTAGATACAATAATAAAAGAAAGAGTATTAAAATAGAAATTCTTTTATTACAGATAGGCAGCTAAACCATTAGAGCCTAATGATCAAACTTATACAACTGGATAATGGATTTTCACTATGTTGGAGTACTTCTTGATATGCTTTATGGCGTAGAAATGGAAGAAGAGGATTTAGAAGAATTAGGACTTATTGCTTGGAATTTAATAGG
>Ga0326512_10001954_pt1 | contig 15470 bp, 24 predicted proteins | sample 1_2617_0518_D_FD_203652 | JGI IMG/M metagenome (GOLD analysis project Ga0326512, IMG submission 203652) | Bovine rumen microbial communities from UC Davis, California, United States - 1_2617_0518 | ecosystem: Host-associated > Mammals > Digestive system > Stomach > Rumen | place: USA... | reverse complement strand
TATATTAGTTAATCCCTAATCATTTAAATTGCCATTAAGAGGCAACCAAACCTATAAACTCAATTATATCTCTCCTTTCTCCTTTTTTGTATTCGCATAATAATTATTATGCGAATACAAAGTTAAGTGCATTAGTAGTAGAATTAAATATTAACTATACACCAACGCTTGCCTAATTATTATCAATACGTATTGATTTAGCAGATAACTATTTTTCTACACTAATACCGCCTGAAGTAGATATCGCAGCTGTTGTATCTTTTGAATGAGTTGAGTCAACAGTATTAGTAAATTTTTGAATAGCAGTAAATGTTTTAGTTCCTGATACTGTCTAAGCAGTACTAAGACCCATAATTTCACCATTGACACTATATTTTAAATTGGAATGATTGCTATTACCATAATAACCATTCCAATAAGCAATAGTATTTGTTGTTACTAAAGTTGTATCACCACCTTGAGTCCAACCTAAGTTTCCTACTGTAGTGTTATCTTTAATTCCTCTAGTTGTGATTGCTCCTGTTCCATTTCCAATTAAAGCATTTCCAGAAGTAAATGTTGTAGCTCCAGTTCCACCATTAGCAACAGGCAATGTGCCGGTAACTGGAATAGCTTCTTGATTCGCGTTTCCATCAAAAGTTACTGCTGTTGTAGAATCTAATTTTACTTTTAAATTACGAGGGGTAGCTAATTTAGTAGCTGTTGCCGCATTACCATCTAATGCTCCATGGAATGTTGTTGCATAAATATTAGCCCATTTTACAGTGCTGCTACCTAAATCTCTTGTATTAGGAGCTTCTGGATTAATATTTCCAGCATGGGTATCATTTCCATTATGATAGCTTGTACCATTTACATATAATTTATAATTATTATTATCTGCTCCAATAGAGACATTACCAGTGCCATAGCATCTCATTAAATAATCATGCCCATGTAAACCAAACCCGATATAATTTGAAGTACTTCCAGACCCTGCATAATGAAATTGAAAAAATCCAGAATTATATTCTGAAGCTGCTTGGCCACCACCCATACTAGTATTAGAACCAGCTACCATATTTGGAGCATAACCTTGAATTATACTATTCCATTTTCCACTTGCAGTAGCATGAGAAGTATTTAGATATATAGATTTAGCAACAGATGAATTTACATATAACTAATAATCAGTATTCCTAACAGTCTACCCAATAGATAATTTACCGGCAAATGAAGCATCACTTGTATTATAATCCATAGTTAAACCATTCTATGAATAAGTATTTTGTTTAGCTGTTGTATAATTATTTCTTAGATATAATACTCCTCCATCATTACATAACTGCCAAGAAGCATTTCCATTTCGCCATAATTCAACCGCTACAGCTCCACCATCACTATTAGATACTATTAACTAACTTGAAGTATTAGAAGTTGAAGCTGCTGTTGTATTATTTAAATAAGTTTTACCTTTAACATTTAATTTATAAGTAGGATTAGTTCCACTTGGAATTAATTCACCAATACTTACACAATTTTGTTTAATCTATAAGCCTGGAGCATTACCTGCACCAGAAGCTCCAGTTAATTTTGTCCATCTATCTGATGCTACATTAGCATGAGATTCTCCATTTACAAATATAAATGAAGTAACGGCATTTTGCGTTGCCGCAACTAATGCTTCATTCCCTGTAGTTTCATAAGAGATATGAGTATAATAAGATGAACTACCTGGTCTAAACATTATACCAATTTTATTTTCAGGAATTGCAAAACCTTCAGATGGATATGGTCTTGTTTTATCTCCAGTATATGCTGTTAAATCTCCATATCCAGTACTACTACTATATAGTCTTAAATAACCTTGTGAGTTATCAGCAGTACCTGCACTTCCTGGACTATTGTAACTAGAACCGTTATAACCTGCTCCTTTATTATTACCTAAAGCTAAAATAGTTTGACCAGTTACACTTCCACTATAACCTGGTTTTGTCTATGAACTATCATTTGGATTGGTATATGTAGTAGTATTAGAACCGGCGACACCTTTTGTTGCTACATATAATTTACCATATTCTATTGAATTTGTCTATAATATTAATCCTTGTCCAGCATCGGCTTTTTTAAGAGTCAAACTATTATATAAAGTAGCACCATTAGAATCTTTATGGATTGTTAACCCTGTACCATTTGAGCCTTGTTCTTCAATAGTAAAATCCCCAACTGCTCCTACTGTGCTACCTGCAGCCCCACGACGTCCTACTAACCAGCCTCCATCTACAGCACCATTGGTACTATCTGCAGCACCTCCGAAATGGACATTAGCCCAACCATTTGAAGCCTAATTAATTCTAATTCCTTCATTATAACTATTAGAAGTATCATATGATGGATTTACAATTAGTTTACCTTTAATAGTCATAGTACCATTGTCACTAATAGTAGCTGTACTATTTTGAATTGCGCCATTCGTTCCATTAAAACGAGCAATTGCGTTATCAGTTGATGTAATATTTAAACGAGAAGCACTATCAGCAGTTCCTGCTGTTGCTGCTTTTCCTTCATAAGAAGTAATTGCTACAAATTTACTGCCATCCCAATATACTGGTAAAGAAGATTTACCAATTGCTGTAGTGCCAATCCCTGCTTTAACAGCGTTAGCAGGAGTGATAGCTTTTAAAGTATATCCATCCCAACTTCCAAGCCAAGAGGTCGTTGTCATGCCAGAACTAGAATACTAAAATTTAGTAAGTGTGCCATTCCCATTATCTTTAACCGCAGATGAGCTATCAGCATTACCTTTTAAATCTCCATAAACATATCTCCATTTAAGAGAACTAGTTCCTAGATCATAAACTCCAGTATTAACTGGATTTAAATTTCCAATAACCCCATCTAAGAGGGTTAAATCTGTTACTTTTGTACTCCCTAATACAGCCATTTCTTACCCTCCTAAAATTTGAATTTTATTTTCATTACGTCCATTTCCAGAAATTGGCTCAATTTTAATATCACTATATTTAATAGGAACCGTACCATTATTACCATATATATTTATATATAACATTATATGTGTAGCATCATAAGGAATATTAGACCAGCCACCACCAGAACCATCCCATAAACCTTTTGCTCCAAAATATCCTTTTACATATTTCCATTCATTGTTAGTTGGAAGCATCCCTTTACTTATCGGATATGGATATGTTCCTCCATCATATGCTTCAACTACATAAGTGTCTATTGGCATTGTGCTACCAGTATATGCAGTATTAAATTTAACTATTGTAGTACCTTCAATACCAGAAATTAATCCAGTTGAATTATTATACCCACTTGATAGCCCCTTATCACACCAAGATTTTGCATAGCTTCTAAAACCTACTCTACTATATGAATAAGTACTCCAATTAGCATTTGTTTTAACTACCATTTGAGTATCTCCACTTTTTAATGCTTGAGTTAATTGAGTTTTAGTATTTGGTTTATATGCTACATACTAATGAGTTACTTCTGTATTATTTATAAAAACTCTAATAGCTGTTAAAAAACTAGTCATATCCTATTTACATTTTACCCAGTAAGATACTTTATATTTTTGCCCAGGTTTTATCGCTATCTTAGTGCCAATAGTCCCAGCTCCAGCATTTACGGGCTATACAATAGAAAATTTTGCATTACCAGCATAATCATTATAATCATAAGACCAATTAGAAGGAATAGAGCCTGTAATACTATTTTCATCACTTGGCTATAAATTTAAAGTATTTATCTAATTAGTAAAGTAATAATCTTGTTTTATTCTTTCTACTTTTTTTAAGACTGAATAATTTTTTAAATTTTCATTACTAGTAATATCACAATTATTAATATATGCTACATACCATGTAACACTTTTATCATTACTTCCTTGTAAATAAACATGACCTCCAGAAGAAAAAGAGCCTCCGCTACCACATTTATATAATATAGTATATTCAGCCCAATTTCCAGTGCCGGCACGAGAACTTAAAAAAGTAACTTGCGATCCAGTCCCCTGTGAGTTATATGCAGCAGATACTATATAACCCACAGGTACTTTTGCTATAAATTTTTCTACAAAAATTTTATTAGCTGCAGCCGTATGAGAAGCAACAAATCCACCTGCATTAGGGGCAGCTTCTCCATTAGTGACTATTTTACAAATATATTTATGTTCTGGATAAAAAGGAGAATTTTGTTCTTTTCCATCTATTCTAGTATGAGTAACAGTTCCATTATTTTTATTATTATAAACACTAAATGGTATCCCAGTATCAAAATAAGTATTATTTTTAATTGTAGAACTTACACTATAATGACGCATACCATCCGCTTCTACAAAATTTGAAGTTATTAAATTTCCTTTTTTAATATATACTTTTTTATTTGTATTATTTATTTTATTACGAATATCATAATTTACATATGGAGGAGAATAATCTAAATTATTATCGCACCAAGTTTTTAAAGCAGCTTCAGTAGTGGCTAATCCTGCTACACGTAATACCTCAAATAATTCAGTTACATTATAAAACATTAAATTTTTAATTTGTGATTTTACTCCTGATATTGCATTACTCTACCCATTATATATTGTTCCATGCGTTAATGTTGTCGCTGTTATGGACATTTTCCCTACACCAGACGCCGTATACTCTGTATTAGCTACTGGATTATTAATATGAGCATTTGAGATAGGCGCACTTCCTCCTTGAATATAATATTGAACCCAAGTTGGTGATTGATTTGTAGTAGAAAATTTATAAGTATATCGGACATAATATAACTATTCTTTTTCTAATGGAATTTCATAATTGCCATCAAACATTGCATAACCGCTACTAGCAGTTGACCAAACATCTTTAGCAGGAGCATTTTTAATTAAATTACGGAGAAATACTCCATGTTTTTCTATTATTGTATCAGAAAAAAGCATTTTTGTCAAGTCCCCTTTCACGCAACGATAATTTCTAAACAACCAGTAGTAGTATTGTAAATCATTTGAGCTTTTTCTGTTGGAGTTGAAGCTCCATCATTAAATGAATAACTTTTTGCGCTCATTTGACCGGCTGTTGAAGTCATATAAATATAAGATTCTGCGACAGCAGTATGCGCTGCGGCTGAGTCAGGAGGAGCAGTTGTATCTCCTAAAATATAGGATTTAGTTGTTCCTCTTTTAACTACATTAACTTTAGTATCAGTATTATCACTTGCAGGTAATTTAATTTTAATAGCTGTTCCTGCTATTGTTGCAATAGTAGTTTCAGTATTACGTGATAAATTAATATTATTATTAACAACAGAAATACTATGTACATGATCACTTCTTGAAACAGTGTTAGCACTACCAGCTGATGCTGTTGTGCTAACAGCAGAAGCGGCCGAGGTCCCATAATTAATATTTAAAGTACCACTTGTTGTAATAGCAGTAGTTCCAGTCCCATTTAATAACCCATTACCAGGTGTAATACTTGTTACAGCATTAGCCCAAGATAATGAACCTGCTGTTGAACCTGCTTTTAAAAATTTACCATTATTACTAGTTCCAGTAGCAGGAACATGTAAATTTCCATCTCCTGTTGGATGTGTGTAATTATTAAAAGGTTTCCAAGTGCCTTTTTGAGTTAAACAATTTGTTTCAGTTGAACCATCAAAAGTAATAGATGAACCGGTTAATTTACTTCCTGCTGTGCTATCAACATCAATAATAACTAATTTATCACCATTGGCTATTGTCGCTGTAGAAGTAATTTTACCATCATTAGAAATATTTCCATGTGTATGTGTTGATAAAGAATAGCTACTATCTGGACCTAAACGTTCCCATTTTCCATCTTTAGTCCAAACATATTCATAAGAGGTATCCTTATCAATAACCACATCACCAGCAACTTTAGTACTATATCCATTAATAACAGGATCAGTAGTTGAACCATCTGTAATAGCAACAGTAGCTTTACCAATAAAATGCATAGCATTTGATAAGCTAGAAATTGAATTTTTTACAAAAGCAGTAGTCGCAATAGATGTGTCATTACTTGAATTAGCAGGAGTTGGAGCAGTAGGAATTTGTGTAAAATTAGAATTACCTGTTACTAATAATGAACCAGCGGTCAAACTATCAGCATATGTTTCATTATTTAAATGGGCATTTCCTATAAGAGTTAAATCACCAGTCGCTTCTACAGAACCTCCAACTTTTAAAATCTTTGTTGAAGGATTAAATTTTAAATTAGTAGATTTATTAACAATTGTGGTTTCAGAAGTATCATTTGCGTTTCCAGATAATAATAAACGATAATCATTATTACCATCTTGATCATTTTGTTTTACATTATTAGCATTAGTAGCAGTTGCTGCTGTTCCACTAATTGAAACTTCTAATGTTGTATTACAAGCTGTGGCTATTCCAGTAGTAGAAATATATACTGGTAAAGTAGAACTTCCGGCTGCAGTCCCTGGGGTTGAAGTAACTACTTCTCTCCATGCATTTTTAGTTGAAGGTCTATCTCTAAATTCCATACGATTTGCTCCTGTAGAAATAGCCAACTAGCAATCATAGCCACCATTATTATCCCAATTCATCTAAAGAATATTAGCATCTCCCATAGGAGGTTTGCCATTATCAGTAGTTGATGTAGATGATGAAGCTACTAAATGAAACATTTTTCCAGCGCCAACATAGTTTGCGCTTTTATTTAAAGTAGTTGTTGTACCACGAGCTTCATATAAATTTACATAATTTGCATTCGTAGCAGAGCCAGCGCTGGTTGCATAATTGACACTAGCATTAGCATAAGAAGTACAAGCTACTGGTTCTCCAGAACTATTAAAATATACTGGCTAAGTAGAGCTTCCTTTACTACTCCATAATGGAATATAAGTGTGATCTGCCGCTTGTGCTGTATATACAATCCATTTACTATTTGTTGTATCATATACCCCACGATTAGTTGATGCTAATAACTCAACTTGACCATTACTATTGCCAACATTAACAGATTTACTATCAGTATTTGTAGCTACCAAAGAAATATTAGAAATAGCAGATGGTTTTCCACTAGTAAAGTATATTGGAAGACTACTAGAACCAGCATTTGAAGTAAGAGCGGTAGCAGTTGCCGCATTACCAGATAAAGTTGCTTTAATAGTTGAAGGTAAATTAATTATTAAATTATTTTGTCCATCAAAAGCTGAACTAGCATTACCTGCATTAGTATTATCAGCATCCTTAATCTAAAAAGTACAACCATTTTTTAATTTAGTAGCACTATCCGCATTACCAGTTAAATTTCCAACAATTGTGCCATTTTTTAAAGTAATAGCCCATTTTGCTGCAAAAGCACTATCTGCTTCAGTCTAGACTTCATTTAATAAAGTTAAATCACTGCCATAATATTGTATAATTCTAATTTTAACTTGATTTTCATATGTTGTATAAGTAGGATTAACATAATATTCAAAATATATTTTGTGATTAGTATTATCCTGTACAACACGAAATTGAGTAATAATTTGTGCACCTACACTAGCCCCTAATTGATAGATATGTGCAGTACCCCATCCAACTAATACTCTAACATAATATGTTTCACTAGAAGGAGAATTATAAGTTCTAGTAATTGCAAAATCAAACATTTCATTTCCAAAATGATTACTAGTATTTAAATCAAAAGAAGCAATTTTTATCCAATTAATATAAGTTTTACCAGCATTAGTTGTATGTGTATAATATTTAATATTAGAAATAGAGTTTCCAGAGCTATTGGCAGTTAAAATCCCTGTCATTGTTCCTCCAGCAAGTGGTAATTTTGTACTATCTCTAGCACTACCATTTGCTAATGCTTTACCTTGTGCAGCACTTAATGACTGATCTGTAGAATCACTAGTTAAATTATTCTAAATACCTCGCCAAGTATTATTGTCAGGTGGAGTGGTAAAAATATAAGTAGAACCACCAGCTGTTAATTTATATTTAGTATTTGCTGCTAATGAAATTGAACTTGTCCCATTATCAGTTACTATAGATAATCCATGAGTATGTCCATAAGTTGCAGCGCCACCATCAGCACCTAATTTCATAATACCAGCAGTGCTACTACTTGCAGTTGGAAGTGTTGACCAGTTGCCATCATTTCTTAAATATTTAGTTGTATCAGTACCATAATTTAATGTACCCACAGTACCAATGCCTAAATTAGTTCTTGCATTAGCAGCATTTGTTGCTCCAGTGCCACCATGAGCGATACCTAAAGTCCCCGAAATAGGGATTGAAGTCTAATCAGCAGTGCCATCAAAAGTAGCATCAGCTGTAGAGCCTAAATTAACTTTAAGTTTATGCGCAGTTAATAATCCTCCAACTCTTAAAGCACTAGCAGGACGACGATGATAAGTAGTAGTAGTTGTGCCACCACCTACATATTGAGTAATCACATAATCATTAGATGTAAGATTTGAACTTCCTGTATCTAATTGATTAATCATATAATTTAAGGCATCTTTTGGAGCTTTCCAAATAGGAGCCGCAGTAGTTCCATTTCCCCATAGAACATAATTAGCAGTACCACCTGCTGTTGGAGCATAAATAGTAGTACTTGATGTATAAGAATGTGAATTATTAATTGTTGGTAATCCATAATAGATATCTCGTTCGGTTGGCAAAGAAGTACTAGTTCTTATAGCAGAAGCAGATGTATTATCTATTACACCATATCCTGCGGCAGAACCAAGACTAGTCCAATATACTGAACTGCCATTACTTTTTAATATCTAACCATTAGTGCCAAGACTATATTCTGTCCCTCCAGAGGTCTTTGGAGCAGATATAGATGTTAATTCAATCTTATTTGCAAATGAATCACCAATTAATCTAGTTGGACCATTTACTAAAAGGCTTTTTAATTGTGCCATTTATTTATCTCCTTTCTGTATTTTGAAGAAATTGCGGTTACTAAATTTTTAGTATTTATCTGTTAAAAAATTAGCAACCGCATTTTATCATTTTTTAATAATAAATTTTCTTTTTCACAGAAATTAATATTTAAAATTCATATATTTCATTAGTTTCAATATCAATACCATTTAATATTAATGTTTTATTTTTATTCATTTCGATAATTTCATTTACTTTTACTTGTCCATTTTTTAAAATAGATACTTTAGAATTATCAGTAATATCATATAATCTTAAATTATTAATATATATATCAGTTCCCATTTCACCAGTTGACGTATATCCAAAACCAAATTTAAAATCTCTATATGAAGGATATACTGTACCCTATGTAAATGAAGGATATGAAGAAGTACAAGTTTTATATACATCATCATTAATAGTCCATTTATAATAAAAAGGACTCCACTGATTTGACTACCAATTATTTCCTGGACGATTAAAAGCAACATTTGTCGGGGATGGCTCTAATCCTCCTCCTCCCCAACCACAATTATTAGTCCAGTAAATATCACCAACTGAATTACTAGTTTTTCCTTTTATATTAAACATAATAATATAAGTATGCCCTTTAATAAATGGAGGATTTGGAAATCGCAATACAAGTCCTCCCCACATTGTATTTCCATTATTAGCAACTGTTAAATTAGGAGGACGATATATCCTATAACCATCATTAGTTAAAGTAACTTGACAATTAGACTATGTATAAGAAGTTAAAGGCGCAATAAATTTTTTCTTTAAAATACCTACTTGAGCATTATAAATTAAATTATCTACCATTATTCCACCAACTCTCGTGCATAGGTATTACCTTGATTATCTATTATCATTGAAGTATTATAAAGTTTTTTAATTTCATTCTCAGAAAGAGCAGTAACATAAATGCGGAAATCAGAATAAGAACCTAATGTTTTTCTCCATACTCCACCAGCTTTAGAAAAACCAATAAATATTTTTGTAAAAGTTTTTAAAGGAGCTTCAGTACTGCTAATCGTACTTCTGCTTGTTTCTATCCCATCTTTATATAAAATAGCAATTTTTCCATTATATGTCACACAATAATAGTGCCACTCATTTAAAGTATAATTAGTAAAAGGTAAACCTAATGATGTAGTAGAAGCAGAATTTAAACAAATATCAAATCTAGAATCTCTATGATGAAAAGCAGTAGAATTATAATCAGTAGGATCTCCTGATGCAGCTGATGTACACCAAGCCGCATGACTAGATGAATTACCGTAACCACTTTCTGGATGCCCCCACCAACAAACAGACATTTGTGTTGGAGCTGTTAAACCTAAAGGAGCCTATATATATGTTAATCCAATATTATTATCTGTTGATGGACTACTACATTCTAAATGAGTAGCACAATCATATCGTGGACTTGGAGTTATTGACTCTAATGAACCAACAATCGTACCATTATTTCCATAACCAGAAGAGTCATAAATAGTAGTAGCTGTGTGGTTTCCTCCTGGCCCTACATATCCTGTAGGATGGTCTTTTTCTTCTATCTGAATATTAGCAAATAGCCAATAATCAGTTGTTGTTGAAGTATGAGAAGTAATTCCAATTCTAACATATCCCCATCCTTGTGTTTTATTACTTGTCCCTAAAATAGTAAAAACAATATGATTCCATTGATTTAATTTTACTGGAATATTAGTCCCTGAAATAGCTGGACCATTATCGACGGAATAAGTAGTAGTCCCACTTCCATCATAAGTATAAAATATTAATGTTGTCTATGAAGTAGGATAATAATCAAAACTTAAAGTTTTATACTAATTTTGTAGAGGATGAATATTATCAAAATATACATAAGGGTGAGCAGAATTACCAGCGGTCCCCATATATACTTTTGTAGCCTATTTACCCTAAAAAATACCAGTAGTTTTATACATATCCGTTGTTGTTCCATAACCATATTTATTTATAGCACCATTATAAGCACTATTTCCTAATGTGCCACTTGTACATAAATTAGTGGTCGATTCACAGAATCGATCATTTAATAGATAATGTAATACTAACCCTTTACTAATTTCTTCTACTTCTTTATCAGAAAGAGCATGGTCATATATACGCACATCATTAATCTATCCAGTATAAAAATAAGGGTCATGCACTGGAGTTACAGATCCTATTTTTAATGATGTAGTAGAAGAAATATTCCTAATAATAGGTATAGAAACAAGTTCTTTTCTTATTCCATCAAAATAAAAATAACCTTTTTTTGGATCATTATTGTTTCGAACCATAGCTATATGATGCCATTTATTAAATATTATTGTATCAAAAGTATCAATTGACCATATTTCAGTAGCATTAGTTCCATCTGCAGTACTCCATAAAAATTTTTTCTAGTTCTAATTATAATACAAACTAATTCCTACTGAAGCCGCTCCTACTCCTTTATTTCCAATAATACATTGATAAGTTTTTCCAGAAGTCTATATTAAATAAATCCAACAACAAATAGTGAAATCTCCAGTTCCAAAAGATTCGATATACCCTGTATCAATATATGAAGATCCATTAAAACTATAACATTTACCTATTTTACCATTATTATTAATTGTTGTCCCATTATTTGTAACTGTTATATTACTTAATCCCTAATTTTTTAAATTGCCATTAAGCGGTAACCAAACCTATAAAGCCATTTAATTACCTCCTTTTAAACAAATGTAAATTCAAGTGCCTATAAAGCACTGTCATATTGAAGCATTACATGAGTATCTACTAAATAAGTTTTGGCATTTAACTATCCAGCAGTTGTAGTAAGATAAACATCAGTATCTGCTAAACCTTCTAAATCAGTTCCACTTGTATTTAAACTATTAGAAGCATTAACACCTGTAATATATGCTTTGGTAGTGGTTGCTAATTTAATTTTCTGTTTTGTATCTGTATTAGTATTTGGATTTGCAGGTAATTTTGCTTTAATAGCAGTTCCACCAACTGTTGCTAAAGTGACTTCACTATTCCAAGCTAAAGTAGAAGTCCCAGATGAGATAAGAGTTTGCCAACTATTATCTCCTCGAAGATAAGTTGTAGTAGTGTTAGGAGTATTTGATAATTTAGTAGCTGTTGCTGCATTACCTGTTATAGAAATACTCCAAGTACCAGATGCACCAGTTCCATCTTTCTTAACAGTATAAGAAGTATAATTACTTGAATCTAAAACTTTTCGCCATGCTTGCCAAGTACCATTATTTTTACCTCTTACAGCTATTTGGCCTGTACGATAATCTCCATAAATTTCATGTATCCAACTATCATTATATTTTTCTACATAAGCAGCCCCATCATTTTGGCTATATAAATCAGTACTATTAGTGCCATTTACATACCAGTTACCAGTTTCTAAATTTTCAGTAATAGCTCTTGCTGTTGTAGCTACTGTGTTTGTGACAGACATTCGATAAGTAGTTTGAGTTGCTGTCCCACTAGATAAATATATGGGTCTATCAGTAGCTCCAATTGTAGAAGTCCCTAATTTAGTCGCTGTATTAGCATTACCAGTAATTGAAATATCCCAAGTACCAGAATTAGCTACTATTGTAGTATTATAAAATGTATAATTAGATGTACCAAATTTAGAAAATGCAGTAGCATATTTACGCCAAGTGCCAAAACTATATTGTGGTAATTTAGTAGTACTATCTACTGTACTAGTATTATAAATATAAACTTCATAATAACCAGTACTATTTGGAGAAATAAATCCTCTAAAAATTCCAGATTCATTTGGATAAGTTTCACATATTTTTTTAAGTAATGCTTTTAACCATTCACTATCATTATCTGAAGTTGTTAAATTTGCACTTCCATCTATTTTAGGTGTTGATGTAGTTACTAAATTATCAGTACATAAACGAATTTTTCCTCCTCCATCATTACCATAAATACGAGTAATTCTAGTGTCACCTTTTAAATAACTAGAACCATTAATATATAAATTATAAGATGTATTACTTCCATTTGCAGCTAAACGCGTTGCTGTAATCTATCCAGTTGCGCCAATACCACCAGTAACCTATAATGTTCCTGTGCTTATAGAAGTAGAGGCTATATTACCAGGCATTGCTACATGTCTATCATCATTATAACATGATAAAATACTAGAATTATTCTTACCTGACCATACATGCCAATAAGTACCGGTCTTGGTAGTATTTGCTAAATCAATTGACCATTCAGTAGCAGTTGACCCATCAGGTACTGTAGCAAGAAAATTTTGACCAATAGGCCAAGTTATTTGATTTATTGTATGAGTATGTGAAGAAGGAACAAAAGATGAAGGTTTATTAGTTACCTTATCCCAAGCTACAGAATTAGCACTATCAGCAACTCCAGCAGTAGCAGGTTTTCCGATACTAACTGTTTGTACATTACCTCCAGATGAAGTAATAGTAAAACTACCATTACCATTAGTAAATGTATAACTTGGAACAGTAACACTCCCTAAACTTTCTCCATTTTTATTTTTAAGAGTAATTGTATGTTCTGAAATACTAAGTGAAGAAGCATATGATGCTTTAATATTATTTCCAGATTCATCTTGTGTTGCTTTAGTAGCTGTACTAGCATTACCTGTTAAATTACCAGTAAATGTAGTTGCATATACGTTTAACCATTTATTACCTGAAGTTCCTAAAGATACAGTATTATTTTTAGTTGGAATCATCTTTGAAGTAGTAATTTCTATTCCATCAGTCGCAGCATTTAATACAGGTCGCAAAGAAATTTTAGTACTTCCAAATATTCCAACAATACCATTATCATCTACACCAATGCTGCCTCTTTCTTCTGTACCATTTAAAAATCTAATTCCATTAGTATAAGCAGAAGCTTCAGTAGGAAATTTTATAGGACCAGTCATTGTTCCACCAGATAATTTTAAATAATTAGCGGCAGTTTCTGTTGCCATAGTACCTAATCCTAAATTAGTTCTTGCATTAGCTGCCGTAGTTGCGCCAGTACCACCATTAGCTATTGGTAATGTGCCTACTACTCCTGGCGTGATATTATCTGAGCCATCAAAAGATGCAGAGGATGTTGAAGCTAAATTAGTTTGAATAGTTCTTGCAGTTTTTAATTTATTGGCTGTATTAATATTCCATAAATTATTCCAACGGTAACTATCAATATGGCTAGTATTAACCGTTGTAATAGGAGCTACAGTATTTGATGATTGAGTATGACTTTCATAATATGTTGTTACTGAAACTTCATGTCCACCATTAGATGTTACCCAATATTTTGCTGTACCGCCTCGTAACCAAATTACTAAACCAAAATTAGTACACTCAATATCTCCAACCATAGTACAATAATCTTGAGATAAATCAAAAATAGTATTTAATTTAGCAACTCCTATGCTATGATTGCCACCCCAATTTGTATCTCCATTAGATAAAATAGTTAAGGTAAGGCCACCTTTATGAGTCGAAGTATTCCATGTATCAGGAGCCTATTCAGAATAACCTCTACTGATATTTAATAACGTCCAAGCATTATGTGCAGTATATCCAGTGAATAAAGTTGGATAATATGTATCTGCATCTCCTTCTATAATAAATGACTTTGCTCCAAAATTACTTTGTGTATTTGCTGCATTTTTTGATTCAGTAGCATATGGAATTGTTAAATCAGCATTAGTACCATTTGTATTAACTCTTAAATAATTACCGTTAATAGTAGTGGCACGGACTCCACTATTTGAAAATGTAGTTCCTGATAAACTTACTCCATTATTTGCTGTATAAGTAGTATCGGTAAATTTTGCTCCACTTGGAACGCTAGCTGCAATCGTGAATCCACTAGATTTCATTCCTCCAGTAGTTCCATCAGTAATAACAACCTGACCACTAGTTGGATTAGTCGTAAATCTACCTACCTTCTAACTATCAGCTTTTGTAGTGCTAGTTCCTAAAGTTCGATTTGGAACAAATAATAAATCTCCACCATTCATCCATAATGTATCTACATGAGTACTATCACGATAAAAGTGGATCCCTTCAGCAGCATTATCACTCGTATCAGCAGTATATATAGAATTTAATCCATATATATTACTATTATTCATATTTAAAGCGCCACTATAAGAATCAGCATATTGACTACCTAAAGCAGTTAAAACTCCTGTCATTGTATCTCCAGCTTTATTAACTGCTCCAATATTAGCAGGAGTTAAATTTACATTTCCTGTACGGTAAGATGATTCTGCATTACCCTTAACACCAGTTACACTATTATTATCCTATTGAGTAAAAGTAAAAGTGCTGCCATCATCACGAGTAACAGTAAAAGTAGTTCCAGAACGCGAGATGCCTTTAACTCCACGACCAGAGCCATACATTTGTAATCTATTATCTCTAAAGAAATAAGCAGTATTTACTTCACTTAATGTTATTCTATAAGCATCATAAGCATCACCAATATAGACATAAACTTTACCGTCATCTGTAGTAGGTAAAGTCTAAGACCACCAAGTATCTGC
>Ga0326512_10001951_pt1 | contig 15486 bp, 17 predicted proteins | sample 1_2617_0518_D_FD_203652 | JGI IMG/M metagenome (GOLD analysis project Ga0326512, IMG submission 203652) | Bovine rumen microbial communities from UC Davis, California, United States - 1_2617_0518 | ecosystem: Host-associated > Mammals > Digestive system > Stomach > Rumen | place: USA... | reverse complement strand
AAGAAAGTACAGCGAAGCATAAGGTTGTTATCACTCATCACGTTCCCTCGTTCCAGTTATGCGCTCCAGAGTTTGAAGGTAGTGAGCTGAATGGAGCATTTACCGTAGAACACGATGACTTCATTAATGATAGTGGAATAGATTACTGGATATATGGCCATTCTCATAGAAATATTGATAAAGTCATCGGATCTACTCCATGTGTCTGCAATCAACTTGGCTACGTATTTGCCAATGAACATAAGACATTTATTCCAAACAAACACTTTACCATATAGTTTTCGTACCCAACAATATCCCTTTCATACCATACATATAAAAAAGAGTTATCATCTGTAACAATATTGTTATCTTTGCAGTGAAAATATTATGTGATAGCAATATGGGAACATTATCTTTAGACAGTAACAAACTCATGAGGTTCAATCCATCAGAGGTAGAGTTTACAGAGAATGGCAAACTCGGATGGAAGACAGATAAGGGCGAGATTTTAATCCCGGCAGAGTATGATCAAATCGAAAAAGGAGAAAACGTATTGTACGTTCGCAAAGGCAACGATTATGAATTATACTTTGGCAACAGCTGTTCAGAGGGGGCTTGTCATTTTTATGAAGACGGCTCATTTTTCGTGGAAAACAAGAAATTCGGATGGCGTAAAGGTGACCAGATCATAATCCCTGCTATCTATGATTATATTCATAGTTGGGGTGATAGTCTCTTTGTTGTCACCCTTGACGGCAAACAATTCTATGTCAATGAGAAAAACAAAAGAGTCCTCACAAACATTCGCCATTTCGATGGTGAGGATGAAGAGGAGATTCCTTTCAATTTTAGTGTATCTGAGAATAGTGTCTTGACTATATCCGAATATGTAGGACATAAAGTCAAGAATGATTCCAATGTGGTAAAAATGGATACTTGGGTCAGATTAGACCGTTTCAGTCATGACGAGATTATGCAGATGCTCATTAACCCTGATGATGAAGCGCCTATAGATGAAAGGGAATTAGAAAACTTCAATTCTCAGTTTTCCTATGAGTTCAATGGCTATCTTGCTAAGTCCAAAGCTAAGAGTGGCATTAAGGATTGCTTGGGTAAGATGGGAAAGATGTGTGCCTATAGCAACTCCTGGTTCTATATCATTAAGGTGTGGAAAGCAGAAGGTGAGGAGCCGACAGCTGAAGAACTGCGAGACCTCCGCTATTTCATAGAAGAAAAAAATCGTCTCGGTAGCATTGTCTTTGCCTTGGGACATGATTCCAGCCTTAAGGCAGGTGAAACCAAGATGCTCATGCTGACTCATTATAATGAGGAATGTTTCCCTCCAAGTTTCCAGTTCGACTGGTATGAATACGTAAATGAGCATACGTTATCAGAGATCAAACAACAAATGAAAGTTCAACGGAAGACTGTCGAGGAGCATATACTCTCCGATTATATAGAAGAGGTCTGGCAGAATCATTTTACTGGAATCATCTCCGATATGAGATACTGTGAAAGTAGGAGTTGGGAGGAAACAACGAAGGTCCTTGGCTTCTTCAAACAGTATGATGACAGCTATCAGTACTGTGTCAAGAGTACAGTTGATAGTCTCTTCAATTATTTCGAGGCAAATTCTGTAGAAACAGATGAATTCCTTCTTAATAAACTAAGATGGTTACTGGAGAATGGCTCTTACGTTAACGTCCATAACCATAACAAAACGGCTTTAGACGTTATCAAGGAGAACACTTCCGCAAAGAACGAACTCCATTATAATGCCGAGTCCATTGAGCGTTGTCTCGAACTACTCCACCAATATGGGGCTAAGACTATTAAGGACATTCAGAAAGAGGAAAGTGAGATTACTGACTATCGTGTGGAGCTGGAAATATTAAAGCCCATTCAAAAAAAGTATAGAACTTTTGGCGTAATTCAAACAAAATGATTAACTTTGCAGCCGAAAATATTGTTGAACCCTTTAATCGTCAGAGAAAGGGTCACGCGAATGAGTATAAAGTAAGTATAAATCCCCACAGAGTTTAGGTGACTGCAACCTTCTGGTTGCGGAGTATTAATCCTGCAGGTACACGTGTAGGCCTGCGTAGTAATTATATTCATTTATGGGCAATATTAAACCAAAAGAATTAAGCAAATTAGGGTATACTAACAATGTCGCCAGAAGTCTCGCGATAGAGTTGGTAGCCAAGCATTGCAAACATCATACTCAGGAGGAAATCATCCACCTGTTACAAGACATTTCACAGTCTCCTGAGAGATATAAGAAAGACACAATATGGGGGAAACTTGCAGAAGTTCTCTCCCCAACGAAAGTAGAGACAACCACTTATGAACTGCGTGACTCACCTTTACCATACACTATCTATGGCAAAGACCATATTGACCAGCTATCCATCTCACAAATAGAGATGGCGATGAGACTGCCTATTACATTATCCGGGGCCTTGATGCCTGATGGTTGTGCTGGTTATGGCCTTCCTATTGGTGGCGTTCTGGCAACTACGGATGATGTGGTGATTCCTTATGCTGTAGGAAAAGACATCGCCTGCCGTATGAGTCTGACGATTCTCGATGCTGGTGTTGACTTTATAGAAAAGCATCACGACAGGGCTATTGAGGCATTGCAAAACAACACGGCTTTTGGACTTGATGGCATCCTTCCCTTCAAGCAGTATCATCCACTCTTAGACAAGAGCGAATTTCGTGAGATTCCTATTTTGAAGAATCTACGGGAGAAAGCCGTTCGCCAGCTGGGAACCAGCGGCAAGGGGAATCATTTCGTAGATATCTGCGAGATAGAACTTCCTCGCAATAATGTTTTCGGGCTTCCAATGGACAGTTATGTTGGTATCCTAAGCCATTCTGGCAGCCGTGGCCTTGGTGCTGCTATCGCCGATTATTATACAGGAGTTGCCAAGGAGACATGCCGTCTTCCACGTCAGGCAGGTCCATTCGCATGGCTCAGCCTGAATAGTGAGGCTGGCGAAGAATATTGGAGGTGTATGCAGATAGCTGGTGAATATTCAACTGCCAATCATGAATGCATCCACTACAATGTGGCAAAAGCCTTAAGACTAAAGGTGTTGGCAAATGTGAGCAATCATCACAACTTTGCATGGCGCAATCATCTTCCTGACGGTAGATCAACCATCATCCATCGAAAGGGTGCGACACCAGCCCATCAGGGTGAGTTGGGTATTATCCCAGGCAGTATGGCCACACCTGGATTTATCGTCTCAGGTAAAGGTTGCGCTGGCTCTCTCTTCTCCGCTTCGCATGGAGCCGGCAGAACCATGTCGCGTCTTGATGCAAGAAACAGCATCAGCCGTCATGCACTGAAGAAGTATCTTGCAGAGCACAACGTGATGCTACTTGGTGGAACAACCGAGGAAGCGCCACAGGCTTATAAGGACATCCATCAGGTGATGGATTCACAACATGATTTAATTAACATTGAAGGGAAGATTATCCCACGTATTGTAAGAATGAGTGAAGAATAATATGGAAAAGGAATATATTCAAATCACATCAGGGCGAGGCCCTGTGGAGTGCTGCCGAGTAGTGGTACTTATCATGAACAAGATTGTAGAGCAGGCAAAGTGTCTGAACTATGCACTAGAAATCGTAGAGCATGAAGATGGTCCCAATGATGGCTGCATGTTTTCTGCGACATTGGCTATAGAGGGTGAAAACATATCTTCGTTAAAAGGCGAATGGGAAGGCTCTGTGCTTTGGGTGGCACAGAAGAACCCCTTCCGTCCCTGGCACCGTCGCAAGAACTGGTTTGTTGGTGTTCATTTCTTCAAGCCTCTCCAATCAGATAAAGTAAATGAACGTGATATCTCATACGAAACCTTGCGCTCTTCAGGCCCAGGAGGACAGAATGTCAACAAAGTGGAAACTGCAGTCAGAGCCATCCATGTACCTTCTGGCACCACTGTGCTGGCATCAGATGAGCGTTCTCAAACGCAGAACAAGAAACTTGCTCGCGAGCGTCTTATCATGAAGCTCTCTGCCATTGAAGAAGAAAAGCAACTGCAGCAGACACATGATGTCTGGATGAACCACAATACTCTTGAACGTGGTAATCCCGTCAAAAAGTTCAAAGGAGATTTGTAATAAAGAGAGCGACACTTCATTCTGTTTATCGAGCAACGGAGTTAACCTCCCACTCGACAGGTCAATAACATGAAGCTATGTCGCTCTCCCCAATATATATCCTTCAAAAGTCCCCACAGTGAGGAACTTATTTTCTCAGTGCATCATCAAGTGGCTTGCAAATAACGGCTATTGCCAGTTTCCCATATAGCGTATGACTTTTGAATGTGTCCAAATTCAGCGCATCGACAAGATCCTTTGTACTCTGCTTCTTCAATAGGCACTTCTTATCAACACAGATTTGCAGTTTGCCGACAGGTAGTTTAACCCCATAACCGGGCCATCCAGTATAGCTTGTCCCAATAACATATGCTGTGCTACTTTCTTCCGGCATGTATAGGAAAGAATCCTGGTTGTAGTATTCAGAGATTTTGAACAGTGTCTGATAGAAATCTGTGGCGTGTTTAAGATTGACCACAAAATATGTTTTCTCTTTCAATTCCAAAGAGACAATTCTACCGAAGTCCTCAATGCAGTTGTTGTTGATTTGGGTAATACCGTAACCACGATGGAGAAGAGATGCAGACAATTCATAATTCCTTTCCTTGATTTCTTCCCCACTGAGATTCCCACAGTTTGCAGAGATAAACGCAATCTCGTAATCGGCTGCAAAGCTGATGATGCTACTCGTCCCAGATATACTCTTTGTTGTGTCCATAATCCATTTCAACATCCATTTTTCATTTTTTGTTTTTATCGTCTGAGTTCTCTATGTTCGACAAAGTTCTCAACAACATATAAGTCAACTTTTTGATGATTTGCAGCCACTTTTTCAATTACAGATTTGACATCTTGCCATCTCAAGCCTCCATGTCCAGCACCGATCTTTGGTAAAGCAATACTTTGGACTTTGTCTATTTCGGCTAGCAACATCATTTTTTCCAAGGATGACTCTATATATTCCAACTTAGCAAGTTGTCCTGGAATACAATAATGTTGCTGGGTTGCCAAATTATACACATGACCAATTCCATAGTCATAATCATAGACATTGCCAGGAAGAAAGTTGCCATTTAAGCACATTTGTCTGTAGTTCTTAAACATATCTGGGAACTTCTTCCTAAACTGTACTGCGATGCCACGTCCCATAGATCCTGCACAGTTGCAACCATGCGCGAAACTATTAACTCCTTCTAACGAGAAAATGTCCCCGTTTTCTATATATTTTATCATTGCCTTTTTAATTTTAATATTATATCAAAAATCTCCAAGAGATTGCTGCATCTAGCTCGGTCCATGATAGTAATAATACTATGTCACCACAATTTCAAGGAGAAGATGCTCTTGTACTGATCTTTCTTCCATCTTTTGTCCAAGTATAGATCCAGGATGCGTTACGACTTATGAAAGTGTCACCACTCACAGATAGTATCTCACCTACAATACCCGTGCTAAATGTGTGAAGTTGTTTCCCACTCACATCATACGTAATGTAGAAACCTGTTCTTTGTTTGATAATATAGAACGAACTACTATAACCAACAAGTTCACCCAGACCAGTACTAAGGGACTTTATCATATTCCCGTCCTGATCATATATATTATACCACGCCTTAGTCGTTTCTATATAGCTAATACTCTGAGCTTTCATCGCAACAACAGCAGACAAAAAGCAAATGATAATTAATAATCTCTTCATATTTCATCTCGGACTTCCATGAGTGCAAAACCAAGGTGATTGGAGCCCTTCCAATTGTGTGGATTCGTAACGCCATCATCTCGTTCACTCATCCCTATCCCCCAAATTGTATCACATGGACTTGCTTCAACAATAATTTTATTTTCAGTCGCTTTAAGGAACCTCAACATTTCTGCATTTTGTGAGAATTTGTGCAAGTTTCCCTTCACTACTATTTCTTTTGATATAGTTGCCCATTTAGCTGCATTAAAGTTTCTTACTTCACGACCAAGAGCCTTAATCACCCTTGGCGAAGATGTTGACATAATCTTTTCGTGTATTTCCATATCGTCAAAAATCCGCGCTTTCTCTGCCATCATGTACTGCTCGGCACAATTATAAATAACGTGATCAACTTCAAACGTTGCCGGATACCATTGACTGAAACACGCTTTGGTCATCTTATCAAGTTTCCCATGATGCCCCCAGAAGAACACAAATTCTAATGGTTCCCCTCCATCATAGCGATTTATAATACTCTTACTGTCATATCTCATATTATCGCGTTTATAAATTGTATTTCACAGATTTAACATATTCAACTTCAATATCTGACAATTCGTTTGGGTCAAGTATGCGAATAATCTTTTGCTCTTGAACACTGCACAGAAAGCCTTCATAGGGTCGCATGGTCATAACAAAATATAAGTCTTCTGAAACACCTTTAATGATACCAACATACTCCAATTCCTCGAAATCTTCATCTGTCAAGTCATTGTTTCCGAACGACCAATGTAAATGAAGAACTGGCTGATTACTCACAAATGAGACTGCTGAGTATATCGGGTATTTCATGCTTTTACCCTTTTAACACTGCAATTGGCGTTAGCTTAACAATAGGTTTTACCAAGTCAGACTCATCTTGAAGCACCTGATAGATATCCTTGTAGGCAGAAGGACACTCTTCCAAATCTTGCTTACTGCGAATGCCATGAACGACACCTAAGTTGTCAAGCTTCTCTACCTCTGCTTTGATGTCCAGTTGTCTTGCCTCTGTACGTGGCAAAGCACGCCCAGCACCATGGGAGCAACTATTATAAGCACCTGCGTTAGGTAAACCTTCACATATGTATGAGGCAGTCCCCATACTTCCTGGAATAATAACAGTGTTCCCCCAAAAAATATCACTTCCGTCAAAACCTGATTGCCCTGTACACACAGCACCTTTGCGATGTACATACAATTCCTCTCCAAAATGTCGCTCGAGCTCCACATAGTTATGATGAATGTCGGTTTCTTCACAGAACTTCGCATCAGGAAAAACCTCTAATAATACCTCCTTAGTCCGAATCATCATTTCCTGTCTGTTACAGCGAGCCCATTCTAGACAATATTGCATCTCCCTGAGATAAGAATCAAACTCTGGCGTTCCCTTAGGCAAGAACGGAAGGTACATATCTTCCGTTACTTTCGAGTGATATTTGGCATTGAGATTCTTGGCTAGCTGATTGTAATGCATATACACCCTGCCACCCAGTCCACGACTTCCAGAATGAATCATTACCCAAAGGAAACCATCTTCATCCTTCTGAAGTTCTTCGAAATGATTGCCACCACCCTGTGATGCCATAGAACGTGTTGCCAACTTCCAACCTTTGTTAGCGGAAAGAGCTGGGAGAGAATCAAAATCCCACCCATGAGGAAGTAGATTTTCAGGCTGGGGTTCTTTCCAGACCATATCACCAATCATGATTCTCTTCCTGATGCCCCTCATGATAACCTTCTTTAAGACTTCATGAGAAATTTCTTCTACTCGGATATTAGTTTTCATGGCTCTCATACCACATCCTGCATCATTGCCTACAGCTGTAGGAATAACAGCCTTTTTACAAGGGAGCACAGTTCCAATAGGCACTCCTGAGCCAGCATGAGCATCAGGCATCAACGAAATACCCATATCTGAAAGGAACGGCAACTTAGTCATATTCATTACCTCTTTCCATCCTAAAACATCTAGGCTTCGAGCCCAAATCTTTACTTTTGTTCCATTGATTACTATTTCTTTCATACTCCTTTATAGTATTTTATTCAATTATTATTTTTCTTGTATGGATCTATATGATATTTTATACGTATCTTTTTCATTATTTCCCTAAATCGATGATAGGATCGGCATATTTTCTTATTTCGATCCATTACTTTATAAAGCTTTGACCTCATATTTACATTAAGAACATAACAATAGCTCCAATGATTATGATAGACCATAAGATGATACCGCCATTGTCACAAAAGCATTCACCTATGAAACTGATTAGATCAATTACAAATGTAAACAATAGGAATACAAGATATGCGATACTACATCCTGCGATAAACCATAATGCTAATGAAATCATACTATAGATCTTTTTTAGCCTACTCCCTTTGCATCAGCGTTTCAGCTTCCTCTGTGATGCAAATTTACGACAATATCGGGACCCTTCCAAGAAAAAAAGGGAGGCATGGTATGAACCCCTACCAAAATGGCATGAAACAAATTATTTCTATTTTTTTGTGTTTTTATTCATCGCCCCAAAGCATTAGCCTTTGTTCCAGCCCTGGAGAACTGTCAATATTCATAATATCACCCTCCAAATTGTAAGTATATGATTCCAGCCAGAGCCCTTCACATGCAGCCTCCATATTATTAAGTGGTGAACCGATATTAAAAATATCATATCGTGTCTTACACTTTGGGCATATTGTTTCAACAGAATTTTCCATCTCTATCGAACTATTAATCTTCTTTTTGTCACAGACGGGACACTTCAAATCATATACCCTATATTCATACGTATATGGTTTAAAATAAATAAGTAGCCCGTTATGACCAACAAGTTCATTGGGATGCTTTGACTTGTATATAAAGCACCACCCACAATCTTTATCGTTCAATGTCCACTGATTCCGATTATCACCTTCCTGCTTATTAATTGTTCTCAGATTGCAGGTAAACTTTACAAGGATGGGCTTAATAGACCATGAATCCGACGAGAAGATCAGTAGGAACAATAAAAGTAAGGAGCGAAGTACTTGTTGGGGCGATAATTTGTTCCGATTTTGACATGTATTCATTTTCTATTCTTTGTTTGATTTACATTCTTTTGTTGTCATCATATTTATACTATATACATTAAATAATTCTATTCTAAGCGCAAAAGTACAATAATAAATAATACCTTCCAAGAAAAAAGAAAGGCGAGGTATGAATCCCCGCCTTAATAGTATGAAACAGAAGACTCTAATTATTTATACTATTTTGAGTGCTTGGCTCAAAAGCGTCAAACATAGCTTGTGTCGTCTTAACAAACCAGTTAATCACCATATTCTCATCACCTTTGTAATCTCCATGGATATCCCATGAGAATTTGCTATCACTCTTTCCTTGACGAGCAGGTTCCAATTGCGGGAGTTTACTTGCAATATCGTTGTCAAGTATGAATTGCTCAACACTCTCTTTACCTTCCTGACCATCATAAGTCTCAAGTTGAACGGCTGTTGTACCCCGTTTTACAGAAAAAGCGAGATAATACCATTTACAGTCTGTACGATTAGTGCGTATAGTCATGTAATTCTTACCAGGAGTATGGTTACATCTTTCACTGATATGCTCAGGCATTGCCGCCATAAGTTTATCGTAGAAAGAATCAAAAACTTTAGTGTCTTGTTGTGAGACTCTATTTGAAGCTCCTTCTACTTCTGGCTCGTCAGCGACATCATCCATGTTACTTTGAATCATTTGGATTAAGCTTTCAAGTTTATCCTTTGAGCGTTTGTATGTTTTGATAATCAGGTTCCTCTCGAACTTTGCTATAGCTGCGAGGACATGGCTTCTGGATGCACCATATACGAATTCTTGGCCAGCCTTTATTTCGTATTTGTTTTCGATTAAACCATTATTGGCCTTTGAATTTGCAAATTTGTATACGTCTTCTGTCATCAGACGTCTTACCTCGTCATCAGCCTTCCCTTCTAAGTAGGGATACTCGAAGACATCTAGAATTTGACAAGTCTCAGGAATGCCAGTTCTTGCTTCCTGGCAAATACGATTCTTTGCCGCATCCCATTTGTCAAGGGAGTCATCTTCCGTAGTAGTAAGGCCAATTTTAAGCCAATTGGTCACATCCGTAGATTCTTGTGAACTTGGTGATTCACTACCATTCTGATACTCACTTGCTAAACGTTTAGGTCCGAAGACATAGATGATTGTACGTTTCATATTCGATACTTATAATTGTTATTGAAATGTTGTTGCAAAGATATGAAAAATTGTTCGATGCTACAATATTATTCTAGGTTTCAGGAATGAAACCTTTTAAAAAAGGTATGAATCAGAGCAAACCTCTATCAACTTCTCCCAGACCTTTACCATAGCCCAGGTGTCGAGCTCGCAATAACGGAGTAGGGCTTCACGACTGGCTGCAGCTTCTACGGGCTCCATGAACTGGATGCGAGGGAAGAGGGTCATAGCATTGCCACCATTCTGACAACGATCATCTAGATTGTGGTAATTGAGTGAATCCTCATCAGGGAAGAGGGCTGGGAGTACACTCTTGATGGAGAATGATCCATGCATGGCAGGCACGTAGTAGAAACCACTCTGGAATGGAGTGAGCAGGTCTAATATATGTTCCCGGATATTTAGCAAATGCCCAGAGAGATCAGGGAACAGTTCTGCCAATTCCTTAATACGCCCACACTCAAAGGCCTTGTTATAGGCGAGCGTGCAGACATTCATGGGAATATCATTGCATAGTTGTTCTGCTAAGGCACGACGCGGATCCTTTCCATCGCTGGGTGCCAGGAACTCCTTATGCTCATAGGGAGCTTCTTCGTCCTTCTTGATATGCAGAGAATACTGGAATGTAATCTGCTGGTATGGCCTCTGCCCATCATACTGAGGGATGGGCTGCTGCAGTGTCTCAAAGTCGAGGAAGTAGAGCGGATAGTTGAGACCTGATAGGAACTCACGAATACCATCCTTATCGATATGCTCCGTGTTGTTGAGCGTACACTCCACCTGCATCTGCTGTTTGTCATTGAGACATTCCTCACGCACATCTTTAAATATAATATGCCCAGCGTGGTAGTGCTCCAGTTTTTTCGAGAAGTTCATGCGATATAACTCGAACACCGTAGGCTCATCTTCTGGTATTCCTTGCTGACGTTTGCAGTAGTCTAGGAATGGGCATGTATAGGGCTTCATGCAGTGCTCAGACAAATCATCTTCAGGTTCTTTGTCAGTGTTCAGCACATTGATGGCCATTTTTGCTTGTGCAGGCACTTTCTGGTATTCATTGGCTATTAAGCTCTCCATGTCGACTATGGTAAAGAGCCTCTGAAGATCAAGTTCCCCCTGACGTACATAGTCGCTATTCAGACAGACTAAATAGGTGTCTGTCACATTGATGCCACACTGCGTAAGCACCCATTTCTGATAGGCGATATCTGGGGCGTATTTATCGAGTTTAGCCTGCTGCCCTTCAAATTCCGGAAAGCTGGTGCTTTTCACTTCACAGATGACCCAACCCTTTTCTGACTTACGAAGGATATCCACTGCACAGTAGTTGTTGTCATATACGAACGATGCCTCGCAGATGTTTTCTGTACCCTTATTCATCTCCAGCGTAGTTTTTTCCACCATAGCAGTGAGATTGAGACTGCCATTGGTTTGCATCGTGGTAACGTCTACAAAGGGACCAAACAATCCCATTGCCAAATCTCCGACTACATTACCGCTCTCAAAGCGAGCCTCGGTAGATGCATCAATCACAGCAACCTCAGGCTTGTAGGCATTGAGCCATAGGTTCTTCTGACACTTGCAGAACTGCGTATAACGCGACTTGGATAATCTCTTCATTTTCCTTCGATTTTAGTTTCTGCTGCAAAGTTAGTAAATTCTTCGATACCCCCAAAGGCATTCATAACATAAAGTACGAAAACACCTTTGGGTGGTATGAAACATATAGTTCAGTCTTAATTATTATTAAATAAATAAGATATATACCTACACATGTTTGGCTAAGTGGGAAAAAATGCCTAAATTTGCCATACATAACAAAGGAGTAACTTAAAATGAGTATGATTAAATTAAAAAAGAATATTTCTGTTAAAGATTACAGGAGAATCTACAATATGTTGCCTGCAGGCCAGCGTAAAAATGTTGAATTGATGTTTAATGCTTTTTTGAGGTTGAATGTGCCTGTAGACGAAGTTGTTATTTTTGATAAGGGAGAAAAATATGAAATGATTTTGCTTCAAAATAGAAAACTCGTTATTGATATTAATTCACCAGGACTCATTTCAAAATATGATAAAACAGATCAATTAAACAACTCCTTTGAAAGAAAAGACTTCGAAGACCTGCTTTTTGCTTCAACTGATAAAAGAATAGAATTCGAAAAACAAATAGCATCTATTGCTGAACTTGATAATGTATCTTTAGTAGAGTTCAATAATTATATAAATAATAGAAAACTGGATTCTTTTCATTTATTGAATGATTGTATTAATTCTAAAGCTTATTTAGAAAAAGGTTTCATCCAAAGGGGTGATGTGATTTTGAATCGAAATATAGCCATGGATTTACTCAATTATAAAGAAATGGACGTATATGATGATAATGAACATGAATTCTACGGTGTGTATAATAGCAGATATGTTGATGATAATGATGAGAATTTTCCTGTTTTCTGTGTGTATTCTCACAAACGTAGTTTGGAATCAACAGCCGTAGGTAAAAATGGTAATGTTATACGAGAAATTGTACCTCCAGGATACTCCGATTTTCGTAATGAACGAAGATTTATTTTTGAAAGTATAAATTGGGCGGATATTGATATTCCAGTAATCAATGATCATCGATTCAAGAAGAATTCTGTGTGGAAAGACGAGGAATATTGTCTTCTATTTTTCCATGGTCTATATCATTTAGATCTTAATGAATCTAGAAAGGAGGGCTTACTTGTTTGGCGTCTAGATAAAAAAAGTGTAAAAGTAAAGTCTGATTGGGTAAAACTGTAAGAAAAATAGGTAACCATATACTTTATTGCGTAAAGTGTAACCCAATAGCAATCGTTTCATACCAAATTAGATGGTTTTCATACCATCCAGGATATAAAAAATGAATATTTTTGCTTTATAAATATTACCTTTGTGGTAAAAAGAGGATACCGAAACGCTTGAAAGGGAGTAGGTAACATTTAAATTAAAAACTATGCTTATTAAACTTCCTGAATACACAAAATGTGAAAAATGTAATCGTGTAATTCAAGATGGAGCACAGCAGTATAATGTTTACACATGTGATTCATGTGGTGCCAAGCAAATATTTCACATGCAATGTGCTCCCAAAAGTTGCCCAAGATGTGGTGGAAATTTGAAGAATGGGTATGATCCAAGGATAATATATTAACAGCATCAACATAACGTAAAGATAAGGAGTATTATGGATATTTTGGAAACAAAGAAAACACAAGAATTGATTCAGTCATATAACTGGGATGACGATTCACAGGTTAGAAATTGTGTGGCTGAAATATGTAATCAGTTCAATGGGCAACATAGCATTGATGCTAATATCGATGATGAGACTCGTATACAAAAACTCAATGAATTGTACTACTGGTTTGGGGACTTGTATGACATAGTCAAAGAAGGGTGTGCAAATTCTATAAATTCTGCACAGTTTTGGAGTAGAATGATGGACGAAGGTACATTCTTTATGCAAGATAACATTACTAACAAATTGTGTAGGGCTATTGGCATGTTCTATTTCATAAAGTGTAACAATGACATTGCAAAAGATTTATTTGACAAGGCTGACACTAGATATAAATTTTACAAGAAATATGTGGTAGAAGGATTAAAAGAGCTCTATTTTAATATAGATAGAAAAGATATTCTAGGTTTGGAAAGCAATATTGACTTATTAAGAACGCATGTATCAAAGTCAATGTTAGCAGATAGCTTTAATGCTCTTGATTTTGAAATATTTCAAGAAAAGGGATATCTTGACATGTTCGTAACAATACTTGAAACGTTGCAGGGTTCTGCGCAAGGTGAGACGAGAAAAGAACTAGCAGATGGCATACAAAGACTTATTAAGAGTCTGGATACAGAATCGCGTTATGTTTCTATATACGAAGGCTTTTTCGAAAAGTTTTCTTCATAACGACTAGAACCTGACGCACAACAGCTAGTTCATACCTCTGAGGCATGGTTTCATTCCATGCCTCATTTTTTTGTCTTTTTATATGAAGGATTATATTTAACTTTGTATCGCGAAAAGCAAAATGTCGAAAAGTTAAATATCATCAAGGCAAGATGGAGATAAAAAGAGGTATACTAAGACTTAATAGAGACGAGAAAGTCTGGTTTACGGCCGATACACATTTCGGGCATAAGAATATCATCAGATACTGCCAGCGTCCATTTGTTGACGCTGAGGAGATGAGTCGAGTGTTAATTGAAAACTGGAATAGCATGGTTAGTCCTGATGATCTTGTGTTCCACTTGGGTGATTTCTCCGTAGGGGGAGCTGCGGAATGGACATCCCTGCTCAACAAATTGAATGGAAAAATATTCCTGTTACTTGGGAATCACGACATGAACAATGTGGATCAAGCCTTTATGCACAGATTCCAACGTGTCAGCATGCAGATGCTCATATCCATTGGTAAACAAAGGATATACTTGAACCACTATCCATTCCTGTGCTATGGCGGAGCATATAGAACCACATGGCAACTCTTCGGTCATGTCCACACCAGTCCTTATCGTACTGGTTTGGACAGTTCCAGGCTCGATTACCTCTTCCCTACTCAATATGATGTGGGTGTAGACAATAATAACTATCACCCAGTATCCTTTGAGAAAGTGAGTGAGATTATACAACAGCAAATAAAAAACAGAAAGGAACAAGACTATGTGCGGACCCTGTAAAAGAAGAACACAGAGCAAGCCGGATTTACGAGACAGACTCGGAAATCCGGCGAAAGAGAGATGGTATAACAATATTGTGCTTAATATTCCACATGCCAGTGTGGGAGGACTTGGCATTTCCAGATGGGATGACATAGAAGGCCTGCAGTCTGAAGTAAGACGATGGACGGATTGGTATACCGATCTACTATTCATACCAGATAAGAGAGAGGGAATTCAGATTATGACATCTGATTATTCACGCTTTGCTGTCGATGTAGAGCGTCTTGTCAATGACCCTCTTGAAGCAAAAGGCCAAGGTATCGTCTATAAGAAATTCAACGGCCTTCATCGGACATTTGAGGGTAAAGAGGAAATAGAGATGTTCCGTTATCATGCCCAATATATGCGATCGTTGAGGATGATGCTAGACGAGCATTCACTATTGATTGACTGTCACTCATTCCCTTCCGATATAAGTGCTGTAGATATCTGCATCGGTTATAATGAGGATTGGAGCAAACCTTCTGACTTTGTCATCGAACTGGTGAAGACCGCTTTCGAAAATCATGGCTATCAGTTTGCCTGCAATGCACCATACGCTAATGCAATTGCTCCAGAAACAGGCTTTACTTATAACTCTCTGATGATAGAGGTAAACAAGCGTGTCTATCTGAACGAACAAACGCTTGAGATAACAAGAGGTGCCGTTCAACTGCGTAAATGCTTAGGAACGCTCTATAGCT
>Ga0326512_10001950_pt1 | contig 15489 bp, 13 predicted proteins | sample 1_2617_0518_D_FD_203652 | JGI IMG/M metagenome (GOLD analysis project Ga0326512, IMG submission 203652) | Bovine rumen microbial communities from UC Davis, California, United States - 1_2617_0518 | ecosystem: Host-associated > Mammals > Digestive system > Stomach > Rumen | place: USA... | reverse complement strand
CCCATCAAAATGCAGGGACTTAATGAACTCTCCTGATCCTGGCGCAGATTGCAGATATTTTCTAAGCATACAGCCACTTGTGCTAAGGTTACCAGCGGAAACCGTGAACGATATAGTGTATTCCTTGTCTGGAAATAATCCTTCAATCTTCCAGATGATAAGAGGGTTCGCGGTTTCAGTAAACGTAAGATTTACATTATCATCGTTATAAGTGACAGTAACAGGAGTCTCATTAACAATGATCGCATCCTGCGTAAACGGGAAATAGTTTTCAGGCACATGATCTATAACGATTTCATCAGCATTATTGATTTTTGCGCGAAGCTCGGCAGACAAGTTGTTCTCATCTAAGTCTTTGACAGCATCATTGTCAATGATATACCCCGGAACGGATGTATCCATAATGCGGAAAGTGGTCAGCGTAACGTTCTTGCTTGAGTAAATCATCGCTATCTGCAATGCGTTAGTGGTTGCCGTTGCGGTAAACTCAAGCGTCATTACTCCATCACTGAAACTTGCTTCCGTTGGGATGCTCGAAAATGTCGTACCAACCACTGTCCCCATCTTCTGGTTCTCAGCAACACTCAACGCCCCAGATTCAACTTTATATTGGAGTTTGTACGAATGACCAGCTTCAAGATTGTTGACCGCATAATACACACTAGGATTTGCTGTTGCAGTAAATGCAAGCTCTACACCATCGGTGATATACGTCTCTGTTAGTGTCGATTCTGTAGTATACAGATATGTTTCTGCGGTAATAGGGACGGTTTCTTCCGTGCTCGACGCAATCTCACTTAAATGGCGACTTAAATCATCAACCTCTGCGGACAAATCAGAGTAGTCAGAAGGGATAGAATCAAGGACTTCATCACCTTTGGCTTGTACTCTACCGACCTGAGTAGTACCTTCGCTTGTGACGTTTCCGACTTGTGTTGTTCCAGCCTGATTGACGTTACCAACCTGAGTCTGACCAGCTGTATTCACTCTGTTTGTCTGAGTGTTTCCGGCAGTATTAACAGCATTAACTCCTGCTGTCTGAGCTTCCCGAATCGGCCCCTGGACAAGATCAGCTTTATCCGCAGCAGTCAGATCCGCATAAGTGAGCTTGTCACCCTTATCACCTTTCGGAATACCAAAAGTAAAATGCCCATTGTTATAGTTCGCTGTTGCCTGACTTCCCGGCTCAAGAGTGGTTGCGGATGCTGTCGGATTGATAAACAACTCGGCGGCTTCCTCTGCCCTTCTCTGTGCTTCCTCTGCGGCTTCCTGTGCGTCTTCTGCTTTTCCCTGCGCTATTTCCGCATCACTGGCACTCTGATCCGCATCAGATGCACTCTGTGCGGCGTTCTGTGCGTTCTGAAGCGTTTCTGCTCCAAGCGTGAGTAAATCATCAACCCAGCCTTGATAACCATCAGGTGGCTCTTCTGCGGTCTGCAAGATGTCACGCATAACAACCATTGGATAAATGATCGTCTTAGCAAGCCCACCATTTACATACCACATCAGCTGGCACTCACCGGAACCGACGTAAGCTGTATCCGTTTCGCTCACAGTCCATGTCAAAGCCGCATCTTCCCGAGTCACAACAGCCGGATATGCACTCTCATCCTGCGACCGTTTGACGGCAAGAACAGCAACACCATTGCCGTATGTATCGATCAGATAGTTCAGATCAAATACAATCTGCATGGTGTCATAGGTCCCACGCCTCCCGATCACAATGGTCTGAGGTGTGCAGTTTGATGCTGGGATTGTGCTAATTACCAATGCATTTCACTCCTTTGTACTAATATATTATGGCAATAAATAGCCGACATCATATACATATTTATCCCTTGGATTTGGATTTGATGAGGAATATGATGGGACAACATCAACATATACGATCCCGTCTTCATTAATAATGATATTACAGCTGTTTACTGTATATAGCTGATCAGTGCCTGATGTAGAATTCTTAAAATATGTATACGACACATTTTTTGTAATTCTTGTAGATGGACAATAATCCGAAGAAACAGTACCAATTTTGTATAGATTTGAACTATTTGCTTCTTTTGTAATATTTTTCTTATATATGACAGACAGCAACAAATGACCGTATTTCCCACATATAGCAATTTTTGATTCAGCGTCAATATTAGTGACGGGAGTAAATACATCACTTACAACAACAGTTTCCATACCACCACCACCCGGAATATCGTCTTGCGTCAACACTCTAAATGTGGCTTCTGCTGAAGCTGATCCGGTTGCTGGGCCAGCAAAAACTGTATTTGGTTCTGCTATAAATGAAGGTGTTGGAATATCTGGTCTACCACCTATTTTACCAACAACAACATATGTCCCAGACATTTTAAGCACTACAACCCTGTCATCAGATTGCAAAGGCCATGCACCAGTCAATACCTTGTAATATTTTTGTGTCGGAGTATCTGCACCGTCAAACAAAAGCGTTACTGCGGTTTCAGACTGATTAACTGAATACACTACCGCAAGGATAAATCTTTCTTGTGTGTCCAGACTCTTAATATCTCGATCAATTAAGTAATCATTCAGCATTGATAATAACCCTTTCAAGCGTGTGCTGCATTGTGCCACCAATCCCAAGATTCATTGTCCAAGATTTTTCAACACAAATAACCATATAGTCACCATATTTAAGCCCTACAACGTCATCGACTCCAAAGCCTGGAAGCAGACACGTTTCCACGTTGATCGTTTCTCCTCTCAACATACTGCTCGTTACGAGTCTGTTTGCGAATGACTGTAACTCATCCTGAGATGCGATATTGTTTACATTGACCACCTGCGTGATTCTTCTTTTCCTTCTTGCGACACTCAACGGACTCTGTGGATTCGTATTTTCAGCTATTGCCGCCATTGGGCCACTCTTATCTGCATTTGAACACACGCACAAAAAAACATTCGGAGCAGAATATATGTCTGTTGATTTTGTTATTCCTGGAAGCATCAAACTCTTTATTGTTGTATCATCCAGCATATGCTGAATATTATCAGATGTTGTTTGCGCTGCCGGTTCCAATCTTGCTGCACCATTTTCATCAAACCATAATTGCTTATAATTGATTTCAGCAAGGAGTTCATTAACAATACTCAAATTTGATGTTCCTATATTCCAATCTTCACGATCTTCTGTTAATGTGTGATTTGTATTAACCTTTGCAACACTCGTGATTCCAGCATCAGTTAGCAAACTTACAACCACATTCAAATAATTAAGCCCTTGAGAAAAATATCTCAAAGACTCTGCGCATCGTGTTTTAACTCTCCAACATCTATCATAAGCCTCTATACTGACGGTTTTTGATGTATTGTTCTCAGAATACTGAATAGTACCCGGAAGATAAATACCAAGAGAATATGAAACGCCATTGACAATTATTTCAGGTCTTATTTCATCTATGAGCCAATCAACCGCTTCAATTGGCTCATAGAATGTTCCCATCATTGTCATCTTGATTTCACCACTGTCAATCATCGTGATTGTCGGCATAGCATCAGACACAGGTTCTATTGTACAGAAATCAGCACCATTTCGTAAGACCGTATACTTGAAGTCTAATTCACGTTTCATTTGAAATAAAGTCCTCCAAGCTCGTTTGTTGTAATGTGAATGAATAATTAGTATAGAACTGTAAAACCTGCTTATTCATATTCACAATAACACCAGAAATAATGTTGTTCCCGTGAGTCTTTATTATTACGTGCTTTCCTCTGAATTTCTCAAACTGTAATGCACTTTCATTATCAGAAAACGCACAGGCAAAATTTCCAATCATAGAAATATTCTTTCCAACCTCAATAATCGGATACTCACTACCAAGAACATTCCTGATTGCAAATTCTTTCTGCCATGTATAATTTCCTTTGTAATTAGATGTTTCTGTAAGATTAATATTCATCCAATTACTACCGGCAATATCTGCAATAACTGTTTCTTTTACTTCAATCGTTCCGTCGATGGTATTTGATCTTGTATAATTACCGCTCGACTCCCAAAGCTCAACATAATAGCTATGCGTACCAACAGCAAACCTGTCTGCAAAAGTAAATGAATCAATCAGCGTAGCGATCCATTTGCCGTCCCTGTAAACATTCATGGTTGAATTCTGATCTTGACTGTTTACAGACCAAACAAGTTGAGTATCAATATCAAACACACCTGACAGCGAAATTGATGCTCCTGGAACATTGTGAACAAGAATTGTCGTCTCAGAGTAATTCGACCATAAACCATATTGGCCCTGAACCCTAACGGAAATCGTATGTTCTCCATCTTCAAGCGGTTCATTCTGCTGATAACTGTAAACGCTTGGCCCATACGCTTTTGCAACAACAGCACCATCAATCATAACTTCATATGCTTCTTGACCAGATGACTGCCAGCGCACAAGTGTACGTGGAACTGGCGTAGCAGCAAGGCCGGCAGGAGCTTCAGGAGAATGTAAACACACGAAAGAGGCTACATTTGTTGGCCCTTGTATCAGATCCCTGTTATAAGCACTTACTCTCCACTCAATAGCGCCTGCATGAAAAGTTTCAGCCTGTGCAACAAATTCCGTGCTAGTATCCACAGTATCAAGCAGTGTTTTCCACTCAAGCTGTGATTCTGTATCATATTTCCATTCAATGACAGTCCGAAGTGGCAAACTTCCATCATCATTTTTTACTATCCATGAAAAAACGATTTGCTTAGTACCATCTTCAACTTGACCAACAGGAGATATACAGACTGCATATGCAGTTGACGCAGTTGTAGAAAAAGTAAATTGCTCTGTTGTGGTAGTTGTTCCACCGGTATCAGTACCTGCAAGATACCACTGTATATTAGAGGCGACAGGAAAAGTATTTGCTGGTATAGTTATTGTTTGTACATTACCAGATACCGGGATTTCATTCCAAACATCATCACCAACCTCACGCCAATACAGAACCGCACTCCGTTGTGTATACTCTCCAATAAGACTAGAATAATACCAACTAAAAACTATTTCATTTCTTGGATCATAATAACCACTTGTTGGGCAATTCTGCGGTGTGATTTTTGTCGTGACTGTTTCAAATTCTTTTAACGATGTTCTTGTTGTTGTTCCTCCGACATCTGTGCCAGAAATATACCAACGGATTTTTGAGCTTGTTGGGAATGTGTTAGCAGGTATAGATAATGTCTTTATATTCCCAGATACATCAATCTTGTTCCATGTTTCTGACGGAACTTTCTGCCAATAGAATTCAGCTGAATCCTGTGTGTAATCAGTATATTTTGAATTTGTATAACGCCACTCAAAACTATGAGCAACTTTTGTGCTGATATCGCTTCCATCCGGAAAAGTATACGGTTCAATAACAACGGTTGGCGTAGAAAACTGAGATTGATTATAAACAGCAGTGTGTCCACCTGTGTCTGTTGCTTCCAAATACCATGTTATTGTTGCATAAGTTGGAAATGTCAGAGCTGGTACAACTATTGTCTGCTGTGATCCTGTTGTAATTGCTGTCCACGAATCATCAACAGACTTTCTCCAATACAATGTTGCTGACTGCTGATCATAATTTCCGATCACGCTACTCAAAACCCACGAAAACACAATCGGATAACGTATATCTACTTCAGTCCCGCTTGGTCTTGTTTTAAAGTAAATAATATTTATTGGAGTTTGAAATGACTGAATGTAAAGTCTATCTGTAACCCCATCTTCATCTGTTGTTTCCACATACCACTGAACTGTTTTTGCTGTTGGAAGCGTATTGGCTGGAATTGTTACACTCATTTGATCGGTCAAGTTTATAACCGTCCAATTTTCATCATCTGAAAATTTCCAGTAAAACTTCGCTGATGTCTGTATGAAAGTTTCATCCATACAATACCAATTTGAAGCGTGTTTCTGAAGTTTCCAGCTGAAAGTAATCGCTTTTCGTGGGTCAACAGTTCCAGTTGGTGCGTCTACTATCACAGGGCAACCGTGCAAAACAGCCTCAGTATCATATGTTACCTTAACCGCATTGGTTCTTCCGTTACTTAGTGCAGGTCTGATTGAATAACCTGCCGCATTACCCCGACAAACAAAGCCACCGTTTTGTATGATCTGCTGCATAAGCGTCATATTTACGGTTGGATCAAGCCACGCTCTTGCTTCTTCGCTTCGAACTGCATCAGCTTGACCACTTGATCTGCTTGCCATCAGATAACTGGAACCCATTTCCGGCTTGCCGCTGTTCCATGTTATAGTTGAAGAATCAAAACCACCGAATAATGAAGAAAAATAAGCATAATCAAAACCGACAGGATTTACAGAAACTTCAACCCCAAGTATTCTGTAACGTCTTAATTCGGTTGGAACTGATTCAAGACCATACAAAAGCATCTTGTTCTTATTCGTCTGATCACTGAGCTGATATGTGGCACTTGGATCTACATTATAATGAGTGTCTGGATTCGTCTGATCAATGTACGCCCATTTAATAACGTTTAAACTTGTAGTATTCGTTGCCATCCAATCACCTCATTCTATCTCGGATTCTTGCTGTTTTTGCCATTTCCACAATGTCATTAAATTCTTTGACACTCTTTGCATCAATTGTGATATAAAATGTGTCTCCACCAAACTCTTTACTTGCTTGATTGGAATATACTGAACTTCCCCGTGGGAGAGATATCAACTCTGGCCCTGTTTCACCAACCCATGTTAATCCACCACGCCAGTTCTCGTTACCGCTTGCGTTATGACCATAATTTCCCTCCCACATTCCTGTAGCTTGGTTATACCACTGACCACTAGTATCACCATATCCTAAAGTTCTCTGTATATTTGACAGTTCACCGTTATTTATATTCCAACCAAGTCCAGTTTTTACCTGATTAAAATCAAGGCTAAGAATGCCACCGATAATATTAGCAGCGTCTGCAATCGTAGCACAAACCAAAGCCACAGCGTTTAACGCAACTCTTAATCCATCAAGTGCAGTTGTAAAACCTGGCAGACCTGTAATAATTTCGCCAGCAGTACGAACAATGCTAATTAGGCTTTCAATAATATTTGCTAAATTTTCAATTAAGCCTGACCTTTCAAGCATCTCGCCTGCTTTTTTAACGACATCAGAAAACAATTCCATTGCCTCTTTTGCCGCTGGTGCGAAATCTGCTGCAAGCTGTTTCTTGTTTGCATCAATCTGCAATTGTAATTTTTGATATGCGTCGTCTACTTCACCAAGACGTTTGATTTGATATTCATCAAGAATATAACCAGCGTTCTCAGCCTTATCAGCCATTTCTTTTAAAGCATCACTGCCTTGATTAATCAGCGGATTTAAATCTTGTGCGCTCTTCCCCATCAAATCCATAGCAAGTGCATCTCGCTGTGTCTGATTCTCTATGCCTCCAAGCGCATCAATGACATCATAAAAGACATCTTCAGCTGATCTTAATTCTCCTGTAACATCATCATGAATACTAACGCCAAGAGCATCAAAAGATGCTATTGCCGCTTCATTCCCTTCCCCAGCATCACCAAGTGCCCTTGTAATCTTTGTCATTGAACCTTTAATTGTTTCAGCATCAACATCAATCAAAGGCGCAGCATAATCCCATGCTTGTAGCATAGATGTAGGAACTCCAGTAATTGCGCTTTGAGTAATATAATTATCAACATGTGAAGCAACCTCTAATGTTGTTTGACCAAGTTCCTTAACAACTGAAACAATAGCTGCAATTGCACCAGCTGCCGCAGCCATAGCCGCAACGGTTCCGGCAGATAACCCTTGCATTCCGTTAAGCGCATCCTTAGCACCCTGAGGAATATTAATACCAAGCTTTGATGCAAGCTGATCAACCGTGTCGCCAAGGCCAGCCATTTCCTGATTCTGACCATTTAAAGCGTTGTTGTTCTCTTCGATAGCGTGTTGCAGATCAAACTCAGCCGCTTCAGCGTTATTGAGCTTTACAACCCAATCCTGTGTACGCTTATCTGCCTCACCGTATTTCTCAGCAGACGCTTGAAGAGCTTCCCGTAGCTTCGCAACTTTATCCTGTTGCTGTTGCAGTTGCCTCTGTAGCAAATCACCGGCTTTTGTCAGATATTCGGTGCTCTCTGTGTTGCCTTTATACTCAGCCTGAAGCTTTCGCATCTCAGAAGCAAGAACCTTGTTCCCCTGGTTAAGCTCTGATAATGCCTGTTTATATTGTTTTTCCCCGTCAAGCTCTACACGAGCTTTAACTGTCCTTGTTGCCATATGATTAACCCCCAGATGTGAGGTATTCTGATAAGCTCATCTGTTTCCGCTCTGGTGGCCTGAACCATGAATTCAGCAAAGCGTGAAGCCTCCTCGGATTCATTGTTTTCCAGAAATCACGTTCAGGCAGATGAAACTGAAAGAGCCATAAAGAAAGATAACGGGAGAAGTCGATTGAATTTGACTCCTCCCGTTCAGTCAGTTTCCCGATGCTTCAATCTCTTCTGTTCCGTCAGGAGTGATCGAACGAACCACAAGAGCCATGATTTTATCAATTGGAAGATCGGCAAGCTTAAACTTTCTTCCAAGCTTCCGTGCGGTGTAACGCTCTTCCCATCCCTGTTCATCTGCGTAATCGTTCAGCATTGCCGCCAAAAACTCAAGCGCAGATTTCATTGTCGAGCCGCCTTTAAGTGATGCTACAAAATCACCGTCATGCAGTTCCTGAACATCAGCAAGGACATTCATGTTGCACCGCAACTGATATGTTTTGCCATCAACCTCAAACGGCATCTGTTCAAGCCGAATATCCATCAGGCAAGCACCGCAGTTACCCAAGCAATGGCATCTTCCTCGGTATCGCACACTGCTACTTCAATCATGTCCTGATTCGTGCTGTTATCGGCAAGAAACTCACCGCTTGTTGTAGGTGTGTTGAACGTGATGTTCTCACCGGCTGTCTGAAGCGTCATAGAAGGATTTCCAAACAAGGCTTTTGCCACCTTAACGGCAGTATATTTCTTCACACCGTCAATCATATCCGGTGCATAGAACGCTACTCCAACATAATTGGGAGTATCTTTTGCGCTGGTAACAAGGCTGCTGATGGTCTTAGAACCAACGGTTCTGCTCTTGGCAGTCACACCGAAAAGCATGGTCTGAACCGCATCAGGAATATATTTCACTCCGATGCTGATCGTGCCACCAACGCATTTCCGCATGAACTCTGCAAGCGTGGACTCAGCATAAAGCCGACCTTCAGCAAAGCGCAGTTCAATGTTGACGTTCATGGCATCACCGGCACTTGTCGCACCCGTATATGTAACCGTGCCAGCAGTATTCACATAGTTTGCAACCTTAATTCCTCTAAGATCAAACTGAGGCATATTGCATTCTCCTCTTAAAAGTTATTTTCCGTCCAGTCAAGAATAACCTCCGCTCCGGCTTTTGCTATTGCTTCGGCATTCTTGTTCATTGCCTCACCAACAAACGGACGAGCTTGCTGGTTCTTTTTACCGTATTCATTGATAAATGCTATTTCTGCTTGACGAACCTGTTTTCCTGATCTGGTTCTTGAGCCGGAGAATGTGACATCTGCATATCCACCTGAATCAGTCTTTTTCGGCTTATTTACTTTGATCGAATCCAAGACATGAACAGGTGATTCGGGATCACGCACCCCATAGGCTTCTCCGCTCTTTCTGATCTCTGCTGCCGCAACTTCTTCCATTTCCGTTAGGGCTTTCATCTGCACATCTTCAGGCACATTTGAAATCTTGTCAAAGGCGGCAGCCAGTTCTTCAAATCCACTTAAGTCAAGTCTGGGCATACACACCACCACCATTGCAGTATTCGAACTCAAACACATAATGCTGACCGTCTTTGTCACTTGCGTTTGTCATAGATGGATATGTAAAGCCACCACCAATGCAAGCATTGATAATTGCCAGCTTAATAGCGTTCGGGTTCTCTTTGTGTGGTAGATACAAGTGAAGCTGGATAGAATAGCGTGATGCGTGAGACACAGAAGACGCATACACCTCAGGAATGACATAATAGTTATAAACCAGATATGTCAATTCCTCGCCTGTGTACACATTTGGAAACAACGGAAGAATTTCACCAAAGGCGGCATTGATCGCTTCGTCGCAACTCATCTTACCACCTCTTCCAGAATCAGAGTCACATAATCAGGCCTGCGCTGAAACGCTCTAATTACGTTGTAACGCACACCATGAAAGTCAACAATCTTCTGCTTGTCATAATCAAAAGAAACAATCTCGACACTTGCGGAAGCCTCAAACCCCTCTTTATGACTCAGATAGTATTCATTCTGCGATACACCTTCCGACCAGTTGCAAAACACTTGCTTTACAACTTCCGTTTCAGTCTCGTAACCTTCGTTATCCTTGGCATAAACCTTTGTAACCAGATCACACACATCAGGCCGATTCATCTGACCACCTCGTGTATCCCGTGCAAGTGGAAAGCTGTGCTTTTTGCTCATCGTAAGACTTTTTCAGCTTATCATAATTTTCCGGCTCACCGAAGTTCATCAGAAAATAAGTGATTGCCGCCTGTCTGACGATATTATCCGCAAAACCACCGGTTTCTACACCGGCTACACCCATGTCAAGCATTGCGGCATTTAGCAAGAACTCAATCTGTGCATCATACGCATCGGTTGTGATGCGCTTTGCCATCTTTGCCATTTGAATCAGCTTTTTATCTACTACAATGCCGCCGCACATACCATTTATCCTTTCTTTCTTGTCCGCTTCGGCTTTTCTGGCACTTCGCCGACAGGATCAGCTGTTGCCTGCTCATAAAGCTCTGCGCTGTTTGTGGACAGCAAGAAATTAAGCTGAGCTGGAGATACCTCAACGATATCCCCAGCCCTGTGATTAATTCTTGCGTCTCTCAGAAGACGAACCAGCATAACTTATTAAGCCTTTGCCAGTTTCACGAAACGACCGGGAGCGGTCACACCGTGAGCGGCATACTGCCGACCGACGATCTTTACCAGATCTTCTTCAGCAAGGCTCAGATCGTCATACTTAAGGACAATGCCGTCACCCTCAGGGAAGTTGAACTGAAGGCCACGCAGATCGCCGATGATGGCGTAGGTCTGACCGGAAGAGGCAGCGGAGTAAGCAGGCAGAGCAGATGTGTAAACTCTGGGAAGTCCGGCATACGGATCCACATTGAAGTTTCCTGCAACCTGGGCGGCAAGGAAAGCAGCCTCAGTCAAACGATTCATGACAACAACAATGTTCGTTGCCTCATCGCTCAGATTTGCAGCGGCGGCAGGGATCGCAGTCACGGAAGGCGCAGCACTCACAACAGGAATACCGATTGCATGAGCGCCGTGAGCTGCCGGAGCATTCACGATATCGGCAATGCCAAGAGCCGCAGCCTTGCGAACGATCTGATAGGTGATTTCATCATAGATATAGCGCAGGAACTCTTCCCCACCCATAGCAAGAGCCTCATCCGTGAGCGTGATCCACTTTTTGATGTTCTTCGGGATCAGCTCAACAGTACCAAGCTCCAGAGTCTCTTCAGCCGGGTGATCGGTTCCCTCTTCGTGGACAGCAGCCGGATCAGCGGCTTTCTCGAAGGTGACACGCAGATTGCCACGCACGAAGGTGCGGCGAACACGGGACATGATACCGTCACGCTCCCATGCAGTCTGGACGAACTGATCAACGATAACAGGCACAGGAACAGGCCCGGAACCGGTAACGGTATCAGGAGCATTCTCGGTAATAACTGCACGGCACTCGGCAGGATCATCAGTCAGGATATACTTTTTGTATGCTTCAGCATAAGCAGGAAGCGCACGAACTTCAGCAAGAGTCATTGTTTTTCTCTCCTCTTTCTCAAATGTTTTAGTTACCTCACCATCACCAGCGGCAACAGCAGCACGGATTTCTGCTTTCTTGGTTGCTTCAGCCTTGCGGCTTTCAAGCTCTTCCTTGATGGATCTGGCTTCAGCTTCCAGAGCATCAAGATCAGCCTCAGGAGCATCAAGCTCGGCAACAATCGCAGCCTTACGCTCTTCAAGCTGTTCAATGGACATTTCTTTGATTTCCATTGATTTAAACCTCCATCATAATTCTGATTTTTTTCTTCTGCCTCTCAATATCGGCAAGTCTGGCACGTTCACTATCCAGTGATTCCTTTGCACTATCCAGTGCATCAGAAAGGCCTCTGGCCTGAATTGATGTTGCAGTATACGCCGGGAATGTCACCGCTGACACCTCAAGGACATTCTGGATACTCCTGATATGTCTTGTCGGATGCTCAGTGTTTACATCATCCCAGCTATCTTTATCCACCGTGAACATAAAAGACATCCCGGAAATGTCTCCACGACTCACAGCGGAGTAAAGGCTCTTTGCGTCCGCATTGTTCTCTGTGTCGAGATCAACACGGATCACCATGCCGTCATCATCAACAGACATCTGCATGGTGCTGTTTCCATTGTTGTTGCGGCTCCTTGCGAGCGGAATCATATTGGTGTTGTGATTCACCAGAAAACGCACATCTTTCAAATCTGTGGTGTCAAGCGCACCATGCTCTATGATTTCGTCATACCATCCGATGTCCGTTCTCTGACCGAAAACAATCGGTCTGCCTGAAAGAAAATGCCCATGTTCTTCATTTTCTTCAGCACGGACATCAAAGTTAAACGCTCTGATTTCCTTTTTCATCTTTCATCTCTCCTACATTGTAATACTCACCACGCACAGGAATCTGTGAACCAAGCGGTTCAGGCAGAGGCGGCATATTCCAAATCTCTCTGATTTCGTTTCTTGTCATCAGACCACGATCTGCCATCTGAGCTGAAACATTCAGCTTATCTCTGTTGCTCAGATACTGCAATCTGTTTGCCGTAACAGCCACACCGTTACCGCTTGACTGCTCCCGGAGCGTGAAGAACATCTTTTTCAACACTTCGGATTCCTGAATGGCAAAAGGCTCAATTGCCCCCTCATAAAACGCAGACCAGTTTTCCGAATCAAAATGATTTGTCAGAATGTCATCATTCACGCCAAAATACTTATAGACGTTAGCCTCAATGGCTTTGCGCTGTTCAGCGTCTACAACCCACGGTTTCACATCCACCTGTTTCACATCCTGATAGGTGTTCGGGAAGAGAAGCAGGCCACCACCATTGGAGTCCTTTGAAAAGTTCTCAGCTGTGAATCTCTGCCGTTCCTTTGCCAGATCTTCAGCCTTTGCAAAGTTTGACAGCTTTGCCATGAACCTGTATGTTGCAGCACTCTTCACACCTTCCTGAATGCCCTGATCCTGAATGTGAATCAAATCAAGCGTGTTCTGCAAAGCGTGATTGTTCTCACCGAAGAAATCATTGGAATACTGATACTTGGTCATGATTCCACAATATTCCAATTCAACAGCCGCCCGTGTGCCGTTTCCAAACTCATACCTCAGATAAGGTACACCGTTATACTGAACAATCTCACACCTTGACGGAAGCGGTGTATAAATGCCACTTGGCTGACCGTACTGATCATATACAGGACAAATGAAAGCGGTATTATGCACATCAAGCAGAGTAGAAAGCCGATACTGGAACTGACTCCAAGTCTGGAACTCGTTTGGCCCGTTCTTCAGCTTTGTCTGCAACGATGGCCTTGCCGAACCATAAGTCTCGACCTTCAATTTACTTATATGTGTTGCCCTTGTATTGATCGCAGACCGGATCAGATCACTCTCGTATATACTCCCATGGAAGTTATGAAAAACAGGCGTATACCCGTTCAGCATCTTGAACGCTTCCGCATAGCGTTCTTTTGGCTTTGGCCTGTTTCCAAAGAGCCAATCAAACATTCCCATTGAACCACCTCAGTTTTTAAGCTGTTCCCCGTACTCGGCGAACCATTTCTGCCTGACACACATTGCATCCAGCAATGCCGCACAACCATCTATATGATCATTTGCATTGATCTTGACTAATCGACCTCTTCCACGCTCCGCTGACATCTTAATAGCGGAATTCAGCAGATGAATCTTCAGCAGATCATTATCACCTATATGGATCTTCCCATCTTCCAAAAGGCCTTGCGTCTCCTGGATAACTGGATAGAGGTTTTCCCCTTGATACACATCATCCATTACAAAGCCATACTGCTGCATATCCTGAATCAGATATTGAGCAGAGTAACGGTCATATCCCGTAACAAGTGGGAAAATTTGGTATTCCTCAACCAACGATCTGAACCAGTTAAAACAATCATGATAATCAACAAAGTTATCACCGGATGTCTGAAGCAATCCACGCTGTATATAGATGTTATACGGCAATCCGTCACGCTGTGATGCTTCATCAATCCGCTCTGCCGGTAAGAAGAACTTAGCGAACACATACAGTTCACCATTCTTTTCGATAACCGCAGTGCAGGCAGTCAGATCTCGTGCCTGTGATAGATCAATGCCACCGACACAGTACGAATTACGGAAGTCATCCAGCTTCAGCTTTTCGCCTCCGGCTTTTTCCACCAGTTGTGAAGGGAGCCATGCAAGACTGCTGTTCTGTTTAATACAGCAGTATTTGACCAAAAACTCCGCTTTTTTACTCAAAGATCCTTCTGCAATGGCTATTTCTTCCAGCATAAAGTCAACCGGAATAGATACGCCAAGATTTGGGTTACTCTTCCGAAGTTCGTTGATGTCGTTCCATTTCTCCACATCATCGATCATGTAGAGAAACGGAAGCAGTTTCTTTTCTTTCGACTCTCCAAGAAGAAAGCGTGTTGATCTCTTTATCAACTCATCATAAATAGAGTCATTGACATAACCAGAAGTTGTACAGGATAAGAGTAGAGGTTCTATCCTGGCTCCCATACCAGATTTCATAACCTCGTACTGCTTGAGGCCTTTATCACCATCCCACGCAGCTATTTCATCACAGATACACAGTGACGGATTAAAACCATCACTCTTCTTTGCACTGAACGCAATTTTCTTAACCGTGCTGTTCGTAGCGGCAATATTAAGATCAGACTGCCGATGCTTCGGAAGCATCGAATCATCATTGATTTTTTTGTTATGTTCATCACGCTCGTTCTGAAGCTCTTTCATTTCCTGATACTCAGGATCCAGCGTGATCATCTGCCAGATATTATTATAAACAATATCGGCCTGTTCCAACTTTGGTGCTAAGCAAAACACCTTTGAACCAAATCCACCGTCAACACGGAAAACATAATTCCCAATGCCGGAAGCAATGATTGACTTACCGTTTTTTCTCGCAACTACCAAAAGCACTTCACGAAACTGCCGGTGACCGTCTTTGTCAACGATTCCAAACACAGCGGACAGCATTGCCCTCTGCCAAAGCTCCAGAGTGATATTACCCGGTGCAAGATGGCCCTCTGTATGAAACCAATGAGATTCAGCCCAATCGATGACGGCATTTGCCTTCTTCTGATCAAAGAAAAACTCTTTTTTCTCCAATCCACTGACCAGATACTCATATAAAAG
>Ga0326512_10001948_pt1 | contig 15495 bp, 13 predicted proteins | sample 1_2617_0518_D_FD_203652 | JGI IMG/M metagenome (GOLD analysis project Ga0326512, IMG submission 203652) | Bovine rumen microbial communities from UC Davis, California, United States - 1_2617_0518 | ecosystem: Host-associated > Mammals > Digestive system > Stomach > Rumen | place: USA... | reverse complement strand
AGGATCAAGATATCCTGTATATGATTTACCAAAATAATTATCCTGCTCTTTGTTGATTATTGAAATAATCGCATCAACCTCTGCCTTCTTATCAGGATCTGGGTTATTATAATAATTGGCATAAAACTTGGTTGGATCAATCCAATTAGCCTTCTGTGACCAATCAAATGGATATTTAGAAAAATCATAGTTTGGATACTTATTATTGAGATATCCGTCAAATGTCTTGTTTAAGTATGCTGTATAAGCCTCATTGCTTATAGATTTTGCACTTGTAACCTGCTCATCTAAAAGTGCCTGTGTATCTGAAATGCTCTTATTAATCTGAGCAGCTTCTTCAACCATCTTATTCAAGGCCTGTGTATTAATTGTTACTGAATCAGTAGCTGAGGAGTTGGCATATTTGTCATAATCCTCCTTAAGCCATGCTGTAAGCATATTCCATGAAACATCACCTGCATCATCACTTACAAACATAGAAAGTTCATCATAGGATGCATCAGGAACAACCTGCAAAAACTGCATCTTATTGGTCTGAGTATATCTCACGCCCTTAATGTCTATGAATGATGCAATCTCTTCAGCATCAGCAGCGTCTGTCTTAAGCCTTTTACTCTTAGCCAGGAATACCGCACATGCAATCAAGGCACAAACTGCGACTAGGCCAAATGAAATTATAAACTTTTTGAGGCTTAATTTCTTCTTACTCTTTGCACTCATATTCTCTCCATTTCTGCTCATCGCGATTTTAATGTGTTACTACGAGATTGAAGCTCTTAAGTTCTTCAACCGAATATCCAGGGTTTGAAACAGCCCCCGTAGAATCAAATGTTACAAATACTGAGTTACCGTTATAATTAAGGGTCTTAACCTTATTTCTCATAGCTGTAACTCTCTCAATCTCTCTTATCTCATTGTTAAGTTCAACCTTGAGAAGAACTCTAATCTTCATACCACCTTCAACTTTTGTGATCTTACCCTTAGAAGAAGATGAATTATCTGTAATGACATCAAAATTGCCTTCAATAATTTCCACCTTCATATCTGTTACATTTGTACAAAGTAAGCTGGCACCATTCCATGTTATAGAGCTTGCTGAACCTGCACCAGAATAAAGTGAAAGCTCCTTAGTAGTTTTATCAAGCTCAAACTTAAAGTTTCCAGCCGAATCACCATAGAGTTCATAAGTAACCTTGTTAGAATCTGATGTATCAACTGCAATACCATTTGCCTGTAAAATCTTCTCACTCATGGTATTCATACTGATGTTTGCATCATTCTGTATTGTGGACTGTGATTGCTGCTTTTTTGAACTGTTAGAACCCTGAACCAGTAAATACAAGAGTGCCGAAACAACTATAGTACTTACAAGTACAGCTACTAAAAGCTCTACAAAAGAGAGTCCCTTATTATTTTCTTTTATAGCCATCTTTTCGACCCCTCCTGTTACCTTACAACTTTACCAGTCTCAAAATACAGTGTAAATCCAGTATCGTACTTAACAGCACCTGAGCTTGTAAGATCCTGATTCTTCTTATTAAACATAACTGCAATAGAAACATCGTGTGCTTGTTTTACCACGCCTCTGACACCTGTAGTAGCACCTGTGGAAGCTGAAGTATTGGTATCTGCCTTATTGAGTTCTTCCGAAGTCAATGAAGACATTCTTTCAACATTTGAAACCATACCAGTTGTAGCTGCAAATGTCACTATCAACTTATCACCAGGAGCAAGCTTTGATACTCCTGATGTTGTTGTAATAAGATCCTTGATAGTTTTGTTTTCCATATAGTAAACATTAACTCTAGAACCTATCTCTTTTTTCTCAACCAGCTCAAAAGGCTTATCTGGATCTGTTGGATTATCCTTAGGCTTTTGCTTATAAGAAGCTACATAGCAACGTCCATTGTCATTGTAGATTTCAAGCTGCCAAAGTCCTGCGATAGCCATAGCATTGGTTCTAGTCTTCTGTAACATTTCAGCAATTGTCACATTGGCCTTTTTTGTGTCCCCTGCACGCATAACGTTCACACCCAAGGCAATCAAACCTGTCAGAACCGCCATGATTGCGATAACCACAATAAGTTCAACCATGGAGAATCCCTTGTTATTATTTAGTTTTCGTATTTTCTCCTCATACTTATTTTTACCACAACCCATGCAATCTCTCTCCTATTATTTAAACAAACCTTTTTGTTACCCAATAATTAATTGTTAGAAACTGGATCACCCTTATGCCAGTCTTCAAAGTTAACAAGATCCTTATATGTAAGGCCTTCTACTGACTTGTACTCAAGATTCTGAGTTGAACCAGCACCTGCGAATGTAGAAGTATTCCAAGCTGTGAAGTACTTACGAGCCTCCTCAGCATCTGCATCGCTAAGCTTGTTAAGCAAGTCTGTGATACTACCCTGAGTATTAGTGAATACATCGTTAGTACCATAGATATAGATATTTCCTCTTGATAAGATAACACCATTAAAGCCCTGATCTACATAAACATCACCAGTAGTAACTACTATACCACCAGTCTTGCCGAGAATACTTGTCTTGATATTTGTAATATTGTTAGCTGTCTTAAAGTTATTGCAATCACTTGCTGACTTACCGATATAAACAGCTTTTGTAGCCTGATCGTTACCAATATATACTATATCCTTAATATTTGTATCAACGTTATCAATTTCCTTATAAAAAGATGAAACTGCATTAGTCAGATATGTCTCATTTACAAAGTTAGAGAAAATTGTTGCACCGCTGCTAAGCTGGTTAGTGATATCAATGCTCTTACCTCTTACAACTATTGAGTAATGCATTGTTGACCAGTCATTCCAAAGACTTGCCTTATCAGTATAAGCAGCAGAACCAGAAATATTTGAGTTATCTGTGTAGTAAGGTGGCTCATAGAGGAGCTTATTTAAAAGCTCGTATCTGTTTCTGCCGATTGCTGCAAGCATTGCAACCTTATCTGTAGCAATTGCTGAAGAAGAAGTGATATTACCAGTCTGAACTGATACGCTTGTATTGTCCTCAGATGTAGACATCAAAGCAGAGTTTGTATATACCTTACTTGTGTTATTAGTCTTAATAGACTGATTAAGCTCGTTTACACCAGCTAAAAGTCTCTTTTTGATAGATATAGCATATGAGTCATCACTTGAGAGTAAGGCTGAAATATACTCATCTTCCATTCCAGTCTTGATATCAAGATACATATATGTAAATCCACCACTAGTAACTACCTTAACTTTTGCCTTACCATTTTCATCAAGATTAGCATAAGCTGTACCGAAGTAATCAACAGGGATATCAGCATAGACATTAGTTGCATTGTAATCCTTCAAAGCTGACATTGGGTTAGACAAATGCTTATTTTCATTAGTTCTATCCTTAATCATAGAATCAGGAATCAAATATGCCTCCTGTCCTCCTCTTAAGGCAATTGATTCACCAGTTGCATAGTAAGATGATGAAGCTGCAGCATAGTGAGCTGAAGACTTAAGATCAATATAAGCACGACCGCCAAGAATAAGGCTTGTTATAGAGCTCATATCAAGATTAGCATTTTCACCGTTGAGCATGATAGCAGAAGATGTAGCATGATCATTAGTGGCTGCAGTTGCAGAGTAACCCTGGTTACCAAAACCGATGTAGTTACCAGAAATATTTACATTGGCTCCCTTACCATCAATATCAAGGTCATCAGCTACGAATGCTGTACCGTCAATCTTGATTTTAGAAGCACTTGAATTAGATGGTGTTTTAATATTCTCAGCCCAAATTCTTGAAAGATCATCTGCTTCAAGACTGTTGTTTGAAGACTGAGCAATAGGTGCAGAACTTGCAAGTGTTGACTGAGTCTCACCGATCAAGACATCTGCTCCAGATACCAATGCTGAATTTGTAAGCTTAACACTGGTTCCATTACCGATTGTTCTAAATCCACCAAATTTAGTTGTTATTGCTGCGAGTCCTGTTCCTGAAGTAGTTGTCTTGCATCCAGCATATGCCTTAGTATTGTTGATTGATACACCTGTACCAGATGAAACCTGAATACCAGTACAACCTATCAAAGCATAATCTTCGTATGAAGTAAGGCTTGAAGTAGAATTGTTCATAAAGCTGAGCAAACCATCAGGAAGACCGATTTCAATATCAACTATGATATCTGAGTAATAACCATCTTTTGATGACTTATAAAAGATATCACATCCCTTAGCTATGATTGTATAGTTGTTTAAGTCATTGTCCTTATGGGCTAAAACTGAGATTGAATCTACCTTCTTAACCTTGATTACATTTCTATCAGGATTCTCAATATAAGAATTGAGGTTATCAATAAAGGCCACATTACTAGTAGCAGAAGCTGCGGCAGTTGCTTCATCAAGTAAAACAGGTGTTGTATAGTTAGTTGTATTGGTGATACCTGTAACAACTGAATCAAAATCACCCTTTACAAGAGTTGCAACCATGCTTCTTAAGTAATTATCTCTAAGTTTCTTATTACATGCAGTGTTATCAAGAACTACAAGGGCACTTGCTGATCCATTTAAAGCAGTACCTGTTACTGAAGAAAGAACATCTGAATATGTCTCAGACAGCTTTCCAATAGAAACCTTACCCAAACCAGCATATACTTCATCTACCGCTTCCTCAGCTGTATAGAAGGCCTTCTTTGAATTTCGGTCAACAACCTTCATCTGCAGATTCATCAAGGCAGCCAGAATAGTAGTTGCTGCTATAATAGCGATAAATGCAACGGCCAAAATAACTATGACCATTGTAGATCCCTTGTTATTCCCTTTCTTTCTAAGCTTCATCATTCTACATTCTCCTTTGTTGACTCTAATGTAAGAGCAGGATTTCCGCTCATACTCTCATCATTGATCCATATTTCGACCTTCATATTGTAAAGGTATCTAATCTTTGTATTAGCATACAAATTCTGTGTAAGTGAATTTGTCTGATTTTCAACTGTCTTGTCAAGACTAGGGTCTGTATAGATACTAACCTTTTTAGCATTGGTTAAAAGATTTACGTACTTTTTGCTGTCAGGGCCAAGCTTAGTAGTCTCACTTGAAAGATTACTTGAAGGTGAGCCCTCAACAGTAACCTCTAAATTACCGATTGAAATCTCTACACCAATTGTATCAACTGTTGATGAACCAGCTGTCTGAGATGTTCTACTGTGCTGTTCAACCAAGTAAAGGTTGATATCTCTGTCTCTCTTATGAGCTTCGCCTTCTGGAATATTATTGACAACATTGAACTTTATGATATCCTTGCTGTCTCCAGATGCAAAATTGTTCTGATATACTTCAAAAGGTGTGTAGAAAAGATATACGCTGTTAAACTTTTTACTTAAATCGTCAGCCTTTACTACCTTCTCACCTATTTCATACTCTTTCTTTGCAGTGTATGATGCAGTCTGAGTTACAGAGTCATTAGAGCCCTTGAAATAGCTAACTACTGCAACTACCTTCTGAACATAATTTTCACCGTCTCGACTTAAGGTAACAGTAACATCGACTCTTCTATGAACATTGTTAATATCTGCCTCTGCAACTTTCGATGCTGCAAACTCATCCTCTGCAATAATCTGGTTGAGAATAGCAAAGTTGTTGTCTTTGTCCAATTTATCAAAGGAAGGCATATTATAGGAGTTGATATTATTCTTACTGTTCTGATCTATTGATGAATCAGCTCCATTAGTATAAGCATTAGGATTTAATGTAACCTTTGCATAGAACTTATCCCCCTTCGAAGAAGATGTATAAGGACTTCCTGTTGAGTCAAATGCCTTTGTTGTAAAGACATGTGTTGCATAACCAGTAGCAGGTGTGCCTAATGGGAATATTTCATCATGAGTAGCAAAGTTCATATTTGGTATATAATTCTTCATACCTGAAATTGAGCTTGCGCTTGATACTGAAACTCCACTCGCCGAAACTCCACTCGCTGAAACTCCACTTGCACTTGAACCAAGTGCCGACTCGTCTAATGACTTAATCAAGTTGCTCAGGTAAGTTGTCTTAACTCTCTCAGTAATAACCTGGCCTACTGCATTTGCATTTTCAATTTTTCTAGCCTGATTGTTAGTCTTTGAAGAAGAAATAAATGTATTGACAATTGGTAAGGTAATCAAAGCTAAGATAACCATAGCTACTAAAACCTCAACTAAAGAAAGACCTCTGTTATCTGCCTTTCTTCTTCTCTCTTTGCAGGCACCCACTGCCCTACTCTTTAGTTTTTTCAAGCTTAATTTTTTTCTCAAACTCATCATACCACCCATTCCGCTTAATGCTAAATTTTTCTATGTAAAATGAATCAGTTCCATTTGTATTCAAAGTTAATTTACGAATTATTTTGTCATTTTCTTTAAAGTTTAAACAATTTTTTAAAAAATAGGCAGTGACATGAAGCTTTCCTATCACGCCACTGCCCGAAGTCATTACTTATAGATTGTTACATTACCTGTATTTGACTTGATATTAATTCTTGGATTAGTAGCATCATCATTAGTTACCTTGACATTCATATTGAGATCTGTCTGATTATCAATTGATATCTCTGCACCAGACTTATCATCAGCTGAAAGTCTAGCAGAACTAAGAATCAAGAAATCGATAGTCTCGCCTGGAACACATTTTGCACCAGCGCTAAAGTTAGTAGCTGGATACTGCTTTGTGCCACACTCATAAGAAATCTTGTAGTTACCGGCGCTACCCCAAACCTTGATATTTACCTTCTCTACAGAGTTCTTGCTTGACTGAACCATTGTAGATCCATCAGCATCATCCTTACGGCCGATAACAAGTGAATTGATATCAGATGTTGATGCATTAGCAAGCATGTAGTAGTCATAATCACCAAGGATATAATTGCCCTCAGTATCAGAATTCAATGCATTCTCCATAGCAACAAAGAATGGAGTGAAAGCTTCAGACTTAAAGATGTTAGCTGTTCCCTTAGCAATAGCACTATAGTTAGGCTTTGTGAACTTTCTGTCTGAACCTGTGATGCAGTAAGAAGAAAGTGTGATAGTACCTGAAACCTTATCTTCCTCTGCTGAATATGTTGCTGTTAAGTTATCAATTGTGTTCTTGCTGTAGTAATTGTTAAGGTAAGCGAGTACCTTCTTGAAATTGTCATAAGTACACTCATAAGCTACTGTGTTTGTTGACTTAAAGCCCTGCATATCTGTCTTATAAGCCTTAGTGCCAGCAGCACCAGGATTAGAAGATGTGATAGCACCAAACTGGTAGATTGGGCTTGAAGCTGCAAATGTAACAGATTTAATCCATGGACCTGTTGTGAGCTCTACCTGTCTTAAGAACATGAGCTGATGATCCTGGCTAGTTCCCTGCTCGTATCCAGCGATAGCGGCATTGAATCTATTCTTGTATGTCTCTGTCTCTGTCAAGTACTGCTGTTTATTAGCATTCTTTTCTTTCAAGTCACGGTTGAGTGCTTCCTGCTTTGTAACCTGGCTGTCAACATTCTTTTTAGACTCGTTGATCTTGCTGAAACCAAAGAAGAAAGCAAGAGCAATAACAGCTACACCTGCGACTATAAAAACGATAAATTTATCTCTTGGATTAAGAGAAAAAGCTGACTTTTTATTTTCTTTGTTATCCATCTATAGACCCCCTTAGTTTCCTGCTGTAATGTTAAATGTTACTGAGAAAGCAGCAGCGATAAGACCTGTTGTTTCATCTTTAGCTTCAGACTCTGCACCAAGTACACAGTTTGATACATTCTCAGTAGAGCGAAGGGCATCATAGAAAGCAGCGATTGACTCCTTGCCAGCAGCTGTTGCAGAAATTGTAACAGCACCATTCTGTACTGAAACACTCTTAATCTGTACATCTGAAGGCATAATCTTTTCAAGAGTAATTACAAACTTGTCAAGATCATCATCATTACTAACTGTGAGCTTATTGAAAGCATCTGAATCCTTAACCATATCCTTTGACTGATAAAAGTCATTGACAATCTGGTTGATACTTGAAAGCTGTTCATTCTCTTTCTTAAGTTTCTGCAACTTAGACTTTGAATTAGTGAGCTGTACGTAAGGAATTATAATCAAAAGTGCAGCGATAACCAAAGATCCGATAAGGATATACTTACCAGTATCTGTATAATCCTTAGTATCACTTGCTGCCTGTCTGTCCTTTGGTACGAAGTTAACTGGTGAAAGAACTGCACCAATATTCAAGATATAAGTTGCAACATCTTCAAGCTGAAGATATGACTTTTTATCAAGAATAACTCCCTTAAAGTCTGAAAGAACTTCAAGATTGAGGTGAATCTCATTGTTAAGCAATGGAATAAGACCATTGATTGTTGTAGCATTACCAGTGATGTAAGCCTTTTCGATAAGCTGTGTCTGGTTTCTTGCTGAATAGAAATCCATAAGTCTGTTGATATTAGAAACAAGATATCTCAAAGACTCTGTAACCATATCTCCATCAAACTTCTCATGGATGAGGTTCTTATCCTGAACCATTTTCATGGCCTCATCGTACTTTACCTTGTACTTACTCATGATAGCATTGATAATCAATGACTTACCATAAGGAATGATACGCTGTAAGTTGAGTACACCACCATTAAAGATATTTACAATTGTTGAATCATTCTCTACCTGAATAACAATTGAGTTATTCTGAGGAATCTGCTTGCTTAAGAGCTGATATGAAGAGTTACCAACATAGTCGATAGCCTGAATATGCAGTCCCATGTTAGCAGCCAGGTCATAGTATACAGAGATCATATCTGCAGGTACTGCCATAACTCTGATCTTGATCTTTGGCTGTCCATCCTCTACTACATTAGCAAGAACCGCATGCTGGATGATTGACTCATCTATGTTAACCGGGAAATAATCTGAGGCATTGGCCATGATTATTCCTTCAATCTGCTTCGGTTTTACCTTTGGAATTGTTACATCCTTTGTAGCAATCTTAGAAGATGCTATTGAGAATACAACTTCCTTTGTTTCAATTCTGTTTTCATCAAGAGCAACCTTGATAACCTTTGAGATGGCTCCTCTGTCTCGGATAATACCATCATTGTAACTTGCAGCTGGTGTAGCTGTTGTTACAATCTTATGGATCGTTACTACGTTCGCCTTGCTGACAGACGCGTCCATAATCTTAATAAACTCGTTGTTAATAACGATACTCAGCACGTTCCCTTTTGATTTTGCCGCCATGAGTAGTCCTCCAATCCAAGCTGAATTTTATATATAATCACGTAAGCTTTAGTCAGGAAAGTAAAACTTTTTCTCCTCCACCTATAACCTCTCGTGTTATATGCATATTTAATAAATTCAAATAATCCAATAATTAAATACTGATATTCATAATACCGAAATACCAGCTGATGATCGCATTTCCAAAAAGCATTGCAATCACGAGTCCCATACAAAGATAAGGACCAAATGCAAGGACATGGTCTGTGTCCTTAGAAACTTTCATTCTAATGCTGTGAATCACAGCTCCAAAAATACACCCAAGTAAGAATGCTAATATATTTGCCTTCCAACCTATAAGCAAGCCGGTTGCAAACATCATCTTGATATCTCCGCCTCCAAAGGCATCGATACCTTTTATTGCTCGACCTATAATCAAGCACAAATACATAAAACCGCTGACGGCTACCATACCTATCAGGCAGTCAAGCCAATCATTAAAATTAAAGGCTAATCTAATGACTGCTATTATAAAAAGGCACACATTAAGACCGAAAGGAATCTCCTGAGTCCTATAGTCAATAACCGATATCACAAGGAATATTGAAAAAGCTAAGCAGTAACATATGCTAGACAATGAGAATCCTGTAAGCCAGAATATCAAAACATACCCGAATCCATTAATTGCTTCAACCAATGGATATTGCTTTGATATCTTTGACTTACAGTATCTACACTTGCCACCTAGAAAGACCCAGCTGAAAAGTGGTACGAGGTCGTACCACCCCAGCTTGTGTCCACAGGTCATACAATGAGACCTCTCTGTACTTATATTCTCATGTTTTGGTAATCTGTATATCAGAACGTTAAGAAAACTCCCTAATACAATTCCATATAAGAATATAATGATATACAGTAGAATCTCGATTGTCATAATATTTTCCTTTATTAATTACTTAGAAAGGTATTCCATAGCCTGGTTAGAATCAGACTTTGTAATCTTACATGTAGCAACTTTGCTAATATCAGCCTCTGGAGCGATGAAAACTGTTACAGCACTGTTGCTATCAATTGTTACATAGATGTGACCTGCTTCTACTGCTTTACCAGACTTTAACTTACCAACCTTTGAAAGGCTGTCCTTAATCTTAGCGTTGAAAGCGGTTACGAAAGCGTCAGAAGAACCTGAACTTGCTGAAAGTGCTACGTTTGCTGTATCAAGCTCATATGTTGTAGAAGATGCAGGAATCTTAGCAGCAACTGTCTCATCAGAAAGTGTTGTTACAACTGCGCCTCTGATTGTGTCGAGGTTCTGAAGATCTGTAGACTCTCTTGACTTCTCTACATTCTTGATAAGTGTTGGAGCAAGTACACCAACGAGTACTGCCATGATTGCGATAACTACGATAAGCTCAACGAGTGAGAAACCTTTGTTGTTCATTTTTTTCATAATAATTTGTCTCCCTTTTTTAAATTATTTTTTCTATATAAATCTATTCACATCAACGGGTAATCTCAGTGAAAGATTATATACATTGACCACTCTATTAAATTGCCTTATAGAGTCTCTTATTGTTTTTTGACACATCTGCATCGTGGCTCTCTGTATATTTACATTGAATCACATTATTGTCAGATGAATCAGGACCATTGTCATCACTTGTAACTGCAACAGTAACTTTGGATGAGCTACTTATGATAACAACTATGTGTTTTCCTCTTGCGTTAGCTGAAGAAAGAGCTGGAACTTTATTCATATTTAGAGCTAAAGAATTTAGGAACTTATCTTCAAAGCTTGTTCCACTTCTTTGGTTTAAATCACCAGCACTTAAAACCACCTTCTCATCACTAGTTCCAAGTGAAGCAACCACCTCATTTTCAGCCATAGCTGTAATACTTGCATGAAGTATAGTATCCAGATTTTCTAAATCTGTTGATTCTCTAGATTTCTCTACATTCTTGATCAATGTTGGAGCAAGCACTCCAACAAGCACTGCCATGATAGCAATTACAACAATCAATTCTACAAGAGAGAAACCTGAATTCTTCTTATCTCCCCTATTCATAACTCAGCTCCTTTTGTTAAAAATTATTGGATTGGATTGACCATAATTATATTAACACAAGTTCACAGATTTGTGAATAGTTTTTGAATAAAATATGAAGATTTTTTAAATAATATTTTTATACTATCTGTATTGTGTCTTTCAGAGGACATATTTCAATCCTCTGAAAGATTTCTTATTAACCCAATGTGTTGTAGAGAGTAATCATTGGTCCGTATACAGCAGCGATGATACCACCGACTACAAGTGCCATAACGATAATGATCAAAGGCTCCATAACTGTTGTCATAGACTTTGTTGCCTGCTCTACTTCTTCATCATAGTAAACAGCAACGTTGTTAAGCATTCCCTCAGCTGAACCAGTCTCCTCACCGATACCAACCATGTGATATACAAGTGGAGGGAAACAACCTACTGCCTTTAACTGTGATGACATTGAAAGACCAAGTGAAACTCCGGTTCTAACCTTTTCAAGAGCTTCCTTGAATACCAGGTTATCCATTGTATTTGCTGTTGTCTGAATAGCATCCATAACTGGCATACCAGCTGCAAGGAGTGTTGCAAGTGTTCTTGAGAACTGAGCACATGCAGTCTTAATTCTAATCTGACCAAGCAATGGTGTCTTTAACTTATTAGCATCAGACATATGCTTGCCCTTATCATTACTTAAGTAGAGTTTTCTTCCTACAACGATCGCAATTACAACTGCCGCAATCAACCACCACTTGTGAAGGAAGATATCTGAGAGTGCTATTACAAATCTAGTTGCAAATGGAAGCTGAGTTCCAAGATCTTCAAACATTGTAACAAAGCTAGGTACTACCTTAGTAATCATTACAACTATAACCGCTATCATAACAATGATAAGAACGATAGGATATGTCAAAGCTGACTTTAACAGTCCCTTTAATTTAGCATCTTTTTCAAACTGATTAGCCATACGTTCGATAGAAGACTCAAGTCCACCGGATGCCTCACCAGCCTCAACCATGCTTATAAAGAGCGATGGAAATACATCATCATTTCTCTTCATACCAGTTGATAAGTTTTCACCCTTCTCAACTGCTGACTGTACATTTACTACAGCAGCCTTAAGAGTCTTATTTTCAGTCTGGTCTGCCATCATCTCAAGAGCATCGACGATACTAACACCAGCCTTCAAGATACTAGAAAACTGTCTACAGAAAACTGAGAAGTCTCTAGGTGATACTTTCTTTTTCATGCCAGGGATGTGAATTTCCTGGTCAAGTGAACCCTGAGGTTTGATTGAGATAACAGTAAGACCATTATCTTTAACTTTTTGAGTAGCCTCAGCAATGTTGTCGGCATCAATAGTGGCTTTTTTCTTAGTGCCATTACTGTCATACGCCTCATAAGCAAATGTTGCCATAAATTATATCCTCCCATGCCTCAATTTCAGAAGCTTAAATTATGCACTATACTCCAGTGTAGAAACCGCCAACTCTCTTATTAACATAAGGAATATCCTGTGAGTAGCCAACAGCAGTCTCCGCATTGATTATTCCCTTCTGATAGAGATTGATTAATGCATCATCCATTGTAATCATACCTTCCTTAGCTCCTGTCTGAATATTAGAAGTAATCTGATATGTCTTACTTTCACGGATCAAGTTCTTAATAGGAACTGTTGCATGCATTACCTCAAAGGCTGCCACTCTTCCCTTAACATCGCTTCTAGGAAGCAATTGCTGTGAGATAACTGCCTCAAGAACCATAGCAAGCTGAATTCTAATCTGCTGCTGCTGATGAGGTGGAAATACATCGATAACACGGTCGATAGTTGCCGCTGCACCAATAGTGTGCAGTGTTGAAAGAACCAAGTGACCAGTCTCAGCTGCAGTTACCGCAGTTGATATTGTCTCCAAGTCTCTCATCTCTCCTACGAGGATTACATCTGGATCTTCTCGAAGAGCTGCTCTAAGAGCATTAGAATAAGATAAGGTATCAAGGCCAATTTCTCTTTGGTTAACCATCGACTTCTTATGAGGATGAATATACTCGATAGGATCCTCAAGAGTGATGATATGAGCATTACGCTCCTCATTGATACGATTGATAAGAGAAGCAAGTGTAGTAGACTTACCAGAACCTGTAGGTCCTGTAACAAGTATCAAACCTCTCTTACGGTTATAAAGATCTATAACCGATTTTGGAACACCCAAAGATTCAGGAGTAGGAATATCCTTACCTACTGTTCTCATAGCGATAGCAACTGTAGCTCTCTGTGAGAATACATTAACTCTGTATCGGCCTACAGCTGGTGCCTGGAATGCGAAATCGCACTCACCTGTATCTTTAAAGGTTTTCTGCTGATATTCATTCATCATACCAAAAGCAATCTTTTTGACATCTTCTGGCATAAGAACTGGATAATTAAGATTAATTAAATCACCCGCAATTCTCGCTCTTGGTGGAAGGCCTACAGCAAGATGTACATCGGATGCATCCATGCTTTTCGCTGAAAGCAGTAACTGTTCAATAGTAAACATTGATTGTCCCCTGTTTTTAAACTAATATTAACTGTTACATTTTATTACAAGTAATCAATCCAAATCAATAGTACTTTAGTACCAATATTTAATAAATATGAAAAATAGTTAAAAAATTAAGCCTCATATGTGGTTCTAATCAATTCCTCACAAGATGTAAGTCCCTGTAGTACATACTCAGTAGCTGCCTCTCTAAGAGTGTGCATGCCCTCTTCCTGAGCCTTTCTCTGTATTACATCAGGTTCTGCACCAGCAGAGATCAATTTCTTAACATCATGAGTAATTGTCATAATCTCATAGATACCAATTCTGCCCTTATATCCTGTATTACCACACATCTTACAGCCAACTGGTTTCTTGATCATAACTGTTTCATTAGGATCAAGTCCCATAATTTTCTTCTCTTCCTCATTAGCTTCTACTTCCTTGCAGCAATTCTTGCAGATACGTCTTACAAGACGCTGAGCAATAATACCTACAAGTGAATCTGAGATTAAGTATGACTCAATTCCCATATCACGAAGACGTGAGATAGAAGATGCTGTCGAGTTAGTATGTAGAGTCGAAACAACCAAGTGACCGGTGATTGAGGCTCTAACCGCAATCTCTGCTGTCTCGCCGTCTCGAATCTCTCCGATCATGATGATATCTGGATCCTGTCTCAAAATAGATCTGAGTGCTGAAGCGAATGTCAATCCAGCCTTAGCATTAACCATTACCTGGTTAATACCATCAATATTGGCCTCAACTGGGTCCTCTACAGTGATGATATTAACATCTTCTGTATTGAGTGAGTTGAGCGCTGTATAAAGAGTTGTAGACTTACCAGAACCTGTAGGTCCTGTAACAAGGATGATACCATTTGGATTCTTTAAGATATCATTGAATCTCTCAAGATCTGCTTCTGTGAGACCCAAATCTTTCTTTTCTCTCTTAAAGCCTTCCTTGAAGGCAAGTCTCATAACTATCTTTTCACCATATACAGTAGGAAGATTAGATACACGGATATCATACTCTCTTCCATCTACCATAACAGTAGCACGTCCATCCTGTGGTTTTCTCTTTTCTGAGATATCCATTCCAGACATAATCTTATATCTAGTTGAAAGTGCGTTAAATACTGACTTATCATAAGTCTCAACTTCTCTTAATGCACCATCAATACGATATCTAATCTTAACTGTTGTCTCAAAAGGCTCTATATGGATATCGGAAGCACCATCTCTTGCTGCATTTTCAATAATCTGATTAGCAAGCTTAACGATAGGAGCGTTCTCAATCTCAGCCTTACGAATCTTCTCTGCCTCGTTTTCCTCTTCAACAGGTGCTTTTTCATCCTTGAAGAGATTAGCAATATTCTCAGACTGTTTTCTACCAAATCTTCTGTCGAGATATGCCTTAATATCTGATGCATTGGCAAGATAAGGCACTACCTGACGTCCTGTCATGATATTGATATCATCCATAGCGAAGATATTCATTGGGTCGGCCATAGCAACTTTAAGAATACCTGCATTGTTGTTATCAAAATCCATTGGGACGAGGACATATTTTCTCATCATGTCCTCAGGGAGTAATGTCATTACACGTTCAGCTGGCTCATAAGTTGCCATATCAACGTAGTCAATATCAAGATGCTCACACAAAATTTCGTTGATTTTATCCTGACTTACATATCCAAGAGTAACGAGTTCCTCACCGAGCATAGTACCTGGTCTCTTTT
>Ga0326512_10001946_pt1 | contig 15503 bp, 12 predicted proteins | sample 1_2617_0518_D_FD_203652 | JGI IMG/M metagenome (GOLD analysis project Ga0326512, IMG submission 203652) | Bovine rumen microbial communities from UC Davis, California, United States - 1_2617_0518 | ecosystem: Host-associated > Mammals > Digestive system > Stomach > Rumen | place: USA... | reverse complement strand
AACATCTACTATGGCGACAAGGACAAGTATCTTCGTGCCATACCCGATGCCATGTCGCTGAAATGGGGCAACAGCCTTGCAGCGACATATATTGAGGACATCCGATTCGACGATACCAACAACGACAAGGACATTCTTATTGTGAAGATACGCCCGCACCAGGCAGGTGTGCCTATCGATGGCAACTGGTATGTACGTGTAGGCAGTAGCAAGCGTAAGCTCACCAAGGAAGAGTTTGACGAATATCAGCGGCTGAACCGTAAACTGCCAGAGCAGATTCAGGCAGAGAAAGCTACTGTCGGTAATGCGCAGTTCAGCGAACCGGAAAAGAGTGTACCCACAGGGCCATTGGTAACATCCAAGGAAGATGAGGTGCATACAAGCCGAATCAGAAAGAATGTTCTTGCAGAATACCTCGATCCCGACAACTACGCGGAGCCGATAGGTTTCTTCAAGTTCCTCAGTGGTGCCAAGTTCCGCAAAATGGATGACTACGACTATGATGACCAGTCGTTGCTGACTCTTACCGTATTGGAGCATGAAGTGAAGAATTATCTGGTTCTTGGCTATGCCAATGGCCATATCGCCAAGGTGCCTGTGGAGGAACTGATGGAATATCAACAGCGTGACTACTCCAGAAATGCTGATTCAAAACTGGTATTTGCTTCCATTGCCAATGCCGATGATGCGGTAATGACCATCAGCAAGGAGAACAAGACACGTCCGAAGGTGGTGATGCGCCTTGATTATCTCTCGACATTCGATGAGGGCAAGCTGATGGATCCTGGTATGATGCCATATAATGAAGGTCTGATGAGTGAAATCATGGCCTATGAAATTATTCCGGCCAAGTACGTCCACGACTTTGACGGCATCCTTGACAAGAAGAAGAGCTTTATCGGATATCCTGCTAATGATGTCACAAAGCCGATGGTGAACACCTTGCATCTTTGGGGAGTGAAGGAGATATAATAGAAATCTGGAGTGGTAGCGCTATCATAGTCAGATAGTGATACTACTCCAGAATATTAAGGCAACAGTTTTCTATAGACTATATTACCACAGCAGTACCACTGGTGGCCACCATGAGCATCGAACCATTAGCTCCGATGGTCTCGTAGTCGATGTCGATCCCAACAATAGCATTGGCTCCAAGTGCCTGGGCACGTTGCATCATCTCTTGCATGGAAGATTCCTTGGCCTCGATAAGTACTTTCTCGTACGAACTGCTGCGTCCACCGAAGAAGTCGGTGAGACCAGCCATGAAGTCTTTTAGCACATTGGCACCAATAATGACTTCACCTGTCACCACTCCTTTGTATTCACGGATGGGGCGACCTTCAATCTGTGGGGTTGTTGATAGTATCATAATTATCCTTTTAAAAGTTTCTATTTATTAGACGTAATTACAGAACAAAAAGTTGCATTATCATCCAGAAATCAGCGTTAATTGGCTAATTTGCGATACTTTATAGTTAAAATTCCTAATCTGAATGCATTATGTTAAAGCAAAATTGTTAAATTTGCAACAATAAAACTATATCTTATGCTGCATATCTACAAAATATCGGAGTACGATCATATAGCAGAGACAAATCAATTTGAAGCTATTTGTCAACTGTTGGAATCACGTTATAACAATGCTGATAAAGACTGCATATTAATAGGTAACTACAATATAGAGGGAGTTGAACTGGATGCCTTGTTGATAACTGCTGGTGGCATCCGGATCCTTGAATTCAAGAACTGGGGAGGCAATATCCTTGCTCGTGAGAATGGTTCTTGGACTGCAGACGGTATGATTGTAGAAGGTGGTGCACGTAAGAAATCTCCTTATGAGCAGATACGACTAAATAAAAGTCGGGTTTCTAAAGGACTATCAACTCTTCTGGATATTAAGCCTCAGAATATCAGCGCAGCAATCATTTTCTGGCAAGACGCAGTAATTGATACGTCCCAACTATCAGATACCGTCAAGACCTGGTTAACCGTTTGTGATAATGCTCATTTGTCGAATATTTTAAATGGACTTGAGGCACAAGCTCTTCCCAAAGAATTGATCAAGTCTGTTCCATCAAAATTAAGAATCGACGAATTTTCGTTGGAGAACAAACAAAATCGCTCTGTACCTATCAATGAGACATATGAGCCAGAGGCTTCTACCAATTTCTTCGATGAATTAGAGACTGCTGTTGGTAATAAGCCAAACTATTTTAAAGTTTATCAGGCATATAACCAGACTTTCCAGAAGTTTATTAATCAGAAAACTAGCCAAACCAGACTAAACCTTGGAGGAGCTTTTGCAAAAACAGATTATCTACTGAAGGAGTTCAGGGCAACACGTAAACTTGTCAAAACCACAAATGATACCCGCGTTCGGCTGAGAAAATATGATGAACTCACAGAATCGGATCGAGAGAAGTTCTATTTGTTTGACCTGAAGAACTTATGTCAGTTCATAGCCTTTATTTGCAATTGCAATATTCCAAGTACGCTGATAGCATTATTCCCAACTGAAAAGGTTCCATCATTTACACCAGTCCTTGTTGGTGAATGCATGAGAGCTATTATTGAACAATGGGATGACGAATATGTGTACGTCCAAACAGAAGAATCTACAGATGATGAACTGACAAAGGTATGTTACTCTCATGGGAATACGATATATGACTACGACTGGACATATTTAAAAGGGATGTTCTACAAGGGGGCACAATTAAATTTTGTGCGTCCACGTGAAGATGACGGCATTATTTATCCAGAACTTATAATATTTGAGCCTGATTATCTTGTAAACATATCAACTGTAGCACATTGCTTCACCAATTATGCAGATTCTCCATTCGTTGAATTGACTAAGAAACTGGAACCGGCAAAAACAACAGAGCCAATCGTGTTAGGTAATCTTGCAGGACAGTTGCTAGATGAATCAATTCATCAACTACCCAACACGCGCTCATATGCAGAAAGTGTCAAGGATTTCTTTAAAGACAATGCCATCAGTCTGCTTACCGCAGGTGTTGGGCCACAATTTCATGGAGATGCTCAAAAGCAAAAGCAAAACATCAACCAGTCTATAAACGTTGCCCTGCCTGCAGCATTGCAACGGTTCAACTCTAGAGACGGAATCGTAGAACCGTCGTTTTTCTCTGAAATGTTAGGTTTACAAGGCCGTATGGACTATCTTCAAATGGATTTCAAAGTCCTATTGGAACAGAAATCTGGCAAGGGAAGTTTTCCGTATGACAATTTCGTCAAACCGAAACAGACTGATGAACATTATGTCCAGTTGCTCCTCTATATGGCTCTTATCAGATATAACTACCGAGAAATATATGAGCGTAATGGCAAAGAACTGCATGCCTTCCTCCTTTACTCAAAATACAGTGAAAGCTTACTTGGATTAGGATTTTCACCAGAATTGATTTTCAATGCGATCAAAGTGAGAAATGGCATAGCATGGACTGAAATCCTATATACCCAACCTGACGGTTATAGAATATTGGAAGGCTTGACCCCTGATAAGCTGAACATGAAGAAGGTAAATAATCCTTTATGGACTAATTACCAATACCCTCAGATAGCAAGCATTCTGACACCAATTCAAAATGCCAGCGACCTGGAGAAAGCTTATTATTTCAGATTCCTTACTTTTATTGCCAATGAACATGTCATGTCCAAGTTAGGCAATAAAACAAAAGACAGTTCTGGTTTTGCTGCAACATGGCATGATTCTCTATCCGACAAGCTGGCTGCAGGAAACATATATGATAAACTAACACTCGACTGGCCGAACGCAGATACAACAGGCAGGATAAAAAACGTTGTTTTAAAGTTTTCTGAAACGGAAGAGAACGATATGTCAAATTTCCGAACCGGCGACATTGTTATTCTCTATCCTTATGCAGAAGGAACGGAGCCAGATGCCCGTAAGACAATGGTGTTCAGGTGTACAATTGAAGACATTCGGACGAACAAGATTAGCCTTGCACTAAGAGCAACCCAATCAGATAATCGTGTATTTGTAAAAGAGCAGGGAAAACTATGGGCGATAGAACATGACTTCATGGAATCATCCTATAGCTCTCTTTACAAAGGCATGCAGGCTTTCTTGAATGCTCCAAAACCAAGAAGAGATTTGTTATTACTTCAAAGAGAACCTGAAATTGACAGAAATGCGGTCTTGAAAGGGAATTATGAAGGATTCAATGATTTAGCCCTACAGGTTAAAAGAGCCAAGGACATGTTCCTTATCATCGGCCCTCCTGGAACGGGTAAAACTTCATATGGACTCCTATACACTGTAAAGGAAGAGCTTCTAGAGACAGACTCAACAGTTCTTCTTCTGTCATACACTAACAGAGCTGTGGATGAAATATGCAGTAAATTAGTCAAGGAGAATATTGACTTTATCAGAATCGGCAGTCCACTTAGCTGTGCAGAAGAGTATAGAGATTATCTGCTTAGTTCTATTGTTCAGAATACTGGTAAAGTTGATCAGTTAAAGAGCAGAATTCTATCAACAAGAGTATTTGTAGGAACAACGACTTCACTTAACAGCAATATATCCTTATTCCAGCTAAAGCAATTTAGCTTGGCTGTTATAGACGAGGCATCGCAAATACTGGAACCTCATCTTATAGGACTGTTAAGTGCTCACATTGACGGCAAACCTGCAATTAGAAAGTTCGTCCTTATTGGTGATCATAAGCAATTGCCTGCAGTTGTTCAACAGAAGCCGGAAATATCAAAGGTTCAAGATGTATTATTGAACAACATCCATCTGACTGACTGTAGGCTTTCATTGTTCGAGCGCTTGCTTAGGCAATATTACCGAAATGAGAGTGTCACATATATGCTCAAAAAGCAAGGACGTATGCATCATGACATTGCATTGTTCCCGAACTATGCCTTTTATAACAACCAACTCAAAGAAGTTCCATTGAAGCACCAAACTGTGGACTTGCCATTAAAAGGTAATGGTGCCAATGGTATTGTTGACCTCCTAAAAACACGTCGAATAGTATTTTTGGCTTCTGAGACACCTCCCAAGAATTCTCCAGACAAGGTAAATCAAGTGGAGGCAGATATGATAGCTGCCATCGTGGTAAAGATCTATGAATTAGAGAAGACCAATGGATTCGACGTTAATGAGACTGTTGGCGTTATCGTGCCATATCGTAACCAGATAGCTACGGTTCGAAAGACCCTTGACCGTTATGGTATCGGCATTTTGCATGATATCACTATTGATACAGTAGAACGCTACCAAGGCTCACAAAGGAAATATATCATTTACGGATTCACAATTCAGAAGTATTATCAATTAAATTTCCTCACAAATAATGTCTTTGAAGATTTCGACGGCAGTATCATTGACAGGAAACTAAACGTGGCCATGACCCGTGCTGAAGAGCATCTGATAATGATAGGAAATCCGGAACTGCTTTCGAACAACTTCACATTCTTCAAGTTGATTGAATTTGTAAACAGTAAGCATGGTTTCTTTAAAATCCAAAAGGAAGATTTTGTTTCCGGTCATTTTGTTGTCCCCCAATATGACACAGAGGAACTTGATCTCAGCAAAGCAACCTTTACCGTATCTAAGCAATATAATGAAGCCTACATAAAACATGTTCTTCAACCGGTCAAGGATGGTTCAGGAGATGAGTGGCCATCAAAGGTGTTTGGGCATGATATGTCGGAGAACCTGAATGCAATTGGATATGGCAGAATTAATTTCTCCAATCAGCTGCAAATGTTTGATGATATGCAGATGTCACCAGAACGTCAAGTGCTTGTCTATTGCTATTACATAATGAGACAACACTATTGCAGCAGTAGAAATATGTTCTCCAGCTATAAAGATTGGATTAGTGCTCAAATCGGATCCGTTAATGGTAGGGTTCAAATGATTGATATCGGATGTGGGCCTGCAACCTGTGGTGCTGCATTTGCGGAAATATTCTTGCCAGAAGCACCAAATATGGTTTATACAGGAATTGATGTCTCAACAGAGATGAAGAAGATGGGCAAGAAGTTCTTGGATGATGTGCTACAAGGTGGGTTACATTATCAGATGCTTGATTCCTTTAAAGCCCTAGACACAAATTTCTGGGATGGATGCTCAGAATTACCATCCTTGGTAATTATCAATATGTCTTACTTCTTCTCGAATGTTACAGCCCAATTTACAGAAAGGCTGGCCATACAAATAAGTGAGGTTATGAAAAAATACCCACTTAATAGATATCTGTTCTTTATTCAGCATTCTGAGTTTGACAAAAAACTGAACTCCTATAGAGTATTCCGACACGTTTTGGCACCGAAAACAGTTGTCATAAAGAGTGAAAACACTTCTTTCTCATATATTTTAAACTACAATGAGCGGACGCTTCCGTTCTGTTATGACATTCTTAATGGAATGTAATTATAGAAATATAGATAAGTGATAAAAGAATACAAAAATTGTATGGAGATGGTATCGATAAATTATTATTCCACAAGGCTTGTGAGACAACAAAACATAACAATATCATATAATTGTAGTACCTTTGCACAAAATAATGGTTAGAATATGAATTATCCATTGATATCCGAATATGTAGAAGCCATCTTGGCTGTTGAGAAAAGTTTTAATCAGTTGATTAACCTTCGTCCAGAATTGGATGAAAATGGTGAACCCGTAATGCGAAAGGGGCAATCTTCCATTGTGTTCAAGATGAGAGATGTTCAGACAGAGAAACTTTATGCAATAAAGTGCTTCCTTAAAGATCAAGAAGGACGTCCTGAAGCATATAAATTAATATCGGAAGAAATATCGAATATCAAATCAAAAATATCAGACTCCGAATTCCCACAATACCTTGTAAACGTCAATTATTTAGAGGAGGAATTAGTTGTTAATTCGAGTTGTTCAAATCATACCGATTTTCCAGTACTAGTTATGGATTGGATTGAAGGAGAGACAATGGATCAATATATCAAAAAGACTGTGTTAAGTAAAAATTTCAACAAATTCCGAATTCAAGAACTAAAACAAGTTGCGATACAATTTCTGGAATTTGCACAATGGATGGCTCAACAGGAAACTGCACATGGTGATATAAATCCCCAGAATATAATAATTACGGAAAATGACAAATTAGTTTTAGTTGATTATGATGGAATGTTTGTACCTAAAATGAATGGGCAAGAACCCCGAGAAAATGGAAGTCCATATTACAGACATCCAAATAAGCCAACATGTGTCTTTGATTCTAGTATAGATGATTTTTCGTTATGTGTTATCGCATTTTCATTAGCTGCAATAGCAATAGACAAAGACGTTTATAATACAGAATTTGAAGACGCATTGGTTCTTAGTGACAAAGATCTTAGAGAATTTAATAGTCCGAATGTTATAAATAGAATCAATGTTGTTCTTCATGATAAAATATGCTCATCTCTGTTTTCTTCGATTTTAATGCAAATAGCAAATCCTTATGCCCAAATTGATTTGGACACTTTGTTTTCAATAAGATCATATTTAAACAACAGACCGCCGATTTTCCTTCCATACAAAGTTGGAAATAATGCGTTTCTTATATATGATACCTTAAAAGGGGAGTGTATTTCCAATCATATCTTTTCAGATGTCCTTCTCGTTAATGATGATCCTGAAGAGACTACATTGATAGTGTCATATGGTGGAGAAATTGATTATTCCACCTTAAACGATTCTGGTAATGGTTTTATTCGCGTAACAGATTTGATTATTTATGAACAAAACCAAAAGCGTCCTAAGGCCGAGCATTTTGCTTTGGTATCTCAAAGTTCAGATTTCAATCATCTAAAATGGTATAATTATATTAAACCACTTACTGCTGCTATTTTCTTAGTTAAGAACAATGATGGTAAATATGGAGTCATCTCGAAAGATAAGATATTAATACCATTGATATATGATTCAATTCAACCCCTAGCCACAGACATCAGCGGTTTGTTCTTAATTAGTAAGAATGAAAAGAATGAATATGGATTATTCAAAGTAAATGAAAAGAATGAAATTGTAAACATTATTAAAGTTCAATATGATAGCAAACATTGGCATTATAAAAATGGGGCATCTGCTCCCCAAAACTTGATTATTTTCGATGACGGCTATTGGAGAGGCTATGATTTGGAAAGGGGATGTTTCATTACTCTTCCTCCACGGTTGAAACGAATAAAATCGTATTCGGAACAAATCCTTGGTGTAGAAACATGGGATTACGAAGACGGTATGAAACTGTATAATGTTGATAGTGAATCTTTTATAAATGATGATTTGTATAAGACAATAGGTTATAATCAGAATGATTTGTCACCTTTTAATAACGGACTAGCAATTTGTGAAACCCAGAATCATAAGAATGTATTAGTATTTAAAGATGGAACATCGTATATTATACCATTTGAAGAAAGCAGAATGCGATGTAGTTACAATGGCAAATATGTTTTTTATAGTGAAGAAATTGTAGAAGAATCAAACCATGATACTAGAGGATACGATATTAAATTCACTATATTTGATTATCGAACTAAAAAGTTGAATTCTTTTATCTATCATTGGGGGGCTCATGGTATAAGAGCAAATTCTGTGAAAGATGATATGTATGTTGAGATATCATCTCATAATATGAAATATAACTTTACTTCCAGAATTACAGTATTAGATTTAGAAGGAAATCCAATAGACTACAGTTCCATCAAAAAGGAAAGAGAGCATAATACGTCCGAAGAACCCCCTTCTCATTTACTAAACTCTTTTGACGAAGAAGTATTGCTTAATCGCTATATTTTATCTCGTTTCGTTAACAAAAAATGCATACCCAATATCGATCAATATTATGAAGGTGTAAGATGTGATGCCAAAAATGGATATGCTGTTATCAGAGGTGTTATTGATGTTGATCCAGAATTTGGCGTTCACTCTGAATTGATAGGTTATGCTGATGCAGAAAGGTGTTATTGGAAGTCCTAATAAAAGGAAGAAGGGAACCGTATTTCTACGATTCCCCAGTGTCCTCTTGCGAGGCATATGATAGAGGCAAGTAAACATCCTTAGCGGCTACCTCCAAAGTGGCCGGAACAACTGCGATTGGTACGAGTGTTCATTGCGACTTCGCGATTCGGAGTCCGATGAGCATTGTTGTGGTTGCCCATGTGACCCTTGTCGTTCATCACCCTTGCACCTCTGTCGTGCATTGGAGCATGACCATGTCCCATTGCAGGAGCAGGAGATGCGGGCTTGTGCATGTGAGCATAGTGTGAGTCATGAACTCTGTTGTGACCACCCTTATAGCTCACGAATACCCTTGGATGTGCATTGTAGAAGCGGTCTCTGCCATAGTGAGAGTAAACTGCGAACGTCCATCCACCAGCCTTCCAAGCCACGGGGCGATAGAAGTGGGTCAGAGCCATGTACTTGTCGTACTGCCAGCTGTTCAGCACAAAGCGGAGGTCTGCATTGCGGCGATCCCACCAGATGCCAAACACGTCGCCATGACCGTTCAGGCTCATCAGGTAGTCCAGATTGATTTCGTAGACTGCCTCATACTGTGCAGCGGTGAGGTTCAGCTCGTAAGCCATCTTGTCCGAGAGGAACAAAGCCTCGTTCTTTGCTGCGTTATAGCTCATAGCGTTGGCCGAGATAGTCATGACCATCATCACTGCCAGGATCATCATCTTCTTCATATCGTTATCTCCTATACTTTAGAGTTTGACATTTTGTTTCTTGTTCACGCTGCAAAGTACGGCATTTTTCTGCTGATTAGCAAAGGATAAACTCTAAAACGGAGGGTGGAAAACCCTAAACTTGAATAGGGAAATATCCCGGTTTTATATCTATTCATCGATTTTTTAATGCCAAAACTTAATTTTTAAGTTAATTTCTTGCATGTTTCGCAAAAAGGTTGTATATTTGCACCGTGATAACTTAAAAGTTAAGTTTTGATGCAAAAATGAAACAAGAATATAAGATAGAACTCGTTGAAGAGTATGAGAACGTTAATTTCTACAGCATTCACTTGAATGGTGAGGAACTGACTGAAATGGAGGCTTTCTTTGAGAAGTTCCCTGTCGGATGTGAGTATGACGATGAGATTGACGTAATCATTTCATGGATAGACAAGATTGCAGAGAAAGGTGCATTGGAAAGGTATTTCAGACCGGAAGGCCATTATGGTGATGGCGTGGGTGTCATTCCCATCGACGTTGGCAACAAGGTTCGACTTTACTGTCTAAGATTGTCTGATAAGATCCTCGTATTCGGAAATGGAGGTGTGAAAGATGCTGCAAGTTGGGAGGAAAGTGAGCAACTGGCTCCCTACGTGAAACTTCTGATTGACACGAGCCGCTTTATTACATCACGCATAAGTGACGGCTCGATTGTACTGGTTGACAAAGAGATTGTTGGAAATTTGAATTTTACGCGCTATGAGAAGGAGTAGTATTTTGGAGAATCGTCGCAGACAGGTAAATCCGGAGATTCGCGAGTCTGTTGATCTGTCATTCCAGATTGTGGACCGAATCCACGAAATTCTGGTAGAGAAGGGGTTGAAGCAAAAGGATCTTGCTCTGCTTCTCGGTAAAAAAGAAGCGGAAATCAGTAAGTGGATGCGTGGTACTCACAATTTCACTATTGATACACTTGTCACGATAGAACGAGCCCTTCAGGCACCTATTTTGCAGGTGATACATCAAGAGGAGGTAATGGCATAACCCCATTAGACTATTCGGAATCGACCAAATCTACAAGCTTTATTATCCAGTCAATGAATCTATTTCTTGTAGTAGGTCTTGTTTCAACCGTCTTTGGGGGAATGGGGTGTTGTGTCTGAACAACATCTGTATTCTTTGGCTTTTGGATTGGCTCCGCTTTGGGAACAGCCTTGGTTATCGGAGTAGACATTGGTTTTACCTCAGTCATTGCAGGCTTATCTTCTTTCGTAGTAGAGATTGTTGGGGATCGTTTCTCTGTTTCAACGGGAACAGGCATGTTGTCATCCTCAAAGGTGTATAGGCTTCCATCAAAATCTTTCTGTTTCCTTAGTTTCTGATATTTGTTATTCAGACGGACGTAATCATCCGTGAGCATCGACACATACCACACCTTGGAGTGTACTCTCATCATTTCTTTCTGGACAGGATTGTATTTCTCGTCATGCCTGACTGCTATATCGCAATAATCAGCCAGATTCATGGTGCCTGCTAGTTTGGAATTATTGTAGTTACTGTAGAGTTCGTCATACAGTTCTGGCCAGCCTTCATCTGATTCAGCACGATAATTACCGATCTGAACCAATATAGAAACCATCCTGTTCCAGATTTCTTTTTTCTGGGCCGCAAGCAATCCTTTTCTTTTCTTGAACTCTTCGGGGTTATCACGAAGCATGTCATAGAACATGTTCAGAAAGTCAGCTTCCATACCAAGGTCATACGCCTTGCTCAGTGCATCATCCAGATACGCCTTAGCCTTCAGCTTGTATGGAATATCCAACCTGTAGACTCGCAGAAAATCCCACTGTTCGTAGATGGTCATGTCCTTCATCTTGAAGAACCAGGTCATCGGAATGGCTACCTGACGGTGGTTGACCCTTATCATCCTGACTTCCTCATAGACCGAAGAGGGAGTAAATGACTCAGCATCCACTATCATATAGTCATCTGGCACATGAACCTCATGGGCATAGTACCGTTTGTCACGCGAATCCATGTGCTTAGAATCTTTCGGTAGCCACTCGCCTCTGGCTGACAATTCGATAGTCGGTGGGATGTAGTAGCGACGGTCATGCCCGAAAAGCATGTTGCCATCGTAGGTCATGGCATCAGCCATGTTCTTATAGTAGATGCTCGCTGAGTCCATACATCAATACTGCAATATATAAATACTTCTATTTATGCGCATATCAATACCTTTATATATATGTATGACCATACAGCAATACAGCTGTCGGGCTATACATCTATATATCACTATACCAATATGTCAATACGACTATACGGACATACTATAATGAGGATTTCGATGCTATGAGTTTCTCGACTTTCTCCTTCGGCTTGCTCTTGCCCCGATACCTCTTGGGGGTATCGTCGTCAGCTTTATCCTCCTTTGACTTCTTCTTGGCAAGCTGTTTTTCGAGAGTGGAAACTCTTGTTTTCAGTTCTTTGATCTTGGCCTCGTATCTCAGGTTCAGCTTGACGAGCTTTCCGTTGTCCTGCCAGGCAATGGCGGCCTTCATCACTTCGGCACGGAATTCCTCGGTGACTTCACCAAGTTCAACCAAGCCGACATGATACATAAAACCGTCAAGCAGCTTATGAGGATTGAAATACATGAAGCCCTTCTTCTGACCATTGGCTTCGATGTCGAGGGTATAGCCGTTTGGCACCGTCCTTACGCTGATAAGCATTCTGTCTTTCTTATCCTGCTGTGCCATCAGAGTTTGATTTTTGAAGCGTTCAACAAAACATCCTTGTGTCTGGTGAAATCAGCCAGACAGGGGAAACATGAGTATATACCAGAACAGTTCCTGGCTGATGCTCCATACAAACTCTCAATGGTCTTGGACAGCGTGCGTCCGGCAATCGAGAGGGGTAGGAGCAGGTTGAGGTGGTCATAGCCGCCCAGTCTGTCAAGCAAGGCATTGAGGTTTGTCGCCTGATTGAGTATCAGTACATCGCTCCAATCGGGAATCTCCTTGAATATCCGTCCTCGAAGGGACTCGTAGGCAAAGAAGTCAACAAAGTCTGCAAAGAGCAAAAGATGACTTTCCTTTGCTTCATCCTTCGCCTTCTTTGAGGGTTTACCCTTGATGAATGTGATTCCGTTCTTTCCAAAAGTAACGGGACTCTGGCAATACAAGTCACTATAAATCTCCAGTCCTCCGTTCAGGTTCTTCATGCAGACAGCGTGAACGACACAGTTCATGCAGTCGAACTCGATGCCGCCGCAATACTGGTCTATTACCTCCCTGGCAATATTCATCCGCAGCAACTGATCCACGGCATTATCGCTGGGTTCTTCACTCACACTGATATGCTTGGCATATCCGAAATTCAGGTGATCGAGGAACTTGCCCTTGGCAGTTGCCTTTTCACCTCCTAAACGTTTTTCTGTAGACATTATCGTGAAATTCTTGTTCTGTCAGTTCATCTAACTCGCTTGCATTGTGGCCAAGACGGAAAAAGTCGGAAATATCCTTCTCCTCCTTGGTTCCAGCAAGCGGCAGTTTCACCTGGGCCACATTCTTATAGCCCAGATTTCTTGTTTCCTCCACTCGCGAGCTGGCCTCCCTCAGTCCCGTCTCGTCGGTGTCATAGAGGAAGACCAGCCTTTCAAAGCGTCCAGAAAGAGACTGCAACAGTCCTTGTGGGAACTTTGCAGTCTCGCTATTTAAACTAACCGTATGAAAACCATGTGAAGTGAGGCTGAGAACATCCTTCTCGCCTCCTGTTACATAAAGTGTCCTGCCGTTCTTCAGCTGATCAAGTCCGAAGACATACGGATGGGGCAGCTTGCCGGCATAGACGAAACGGTGATAATGGCCGGGACGATATATCTTCACACCTTCGCCGCCTCCGAAGAAGTAGCCTATAAAAGGCTTTTCGTCAGCCTTTATATCGTATGGCGTGCCGTCCTTCTTGACGGAAGAGAAATATGCCAGGCTCTTGACATTATAGCGAGCCAATGTCGCTTCGTCGATACCATACTGTTGCCAGTAGATACGCTCATTCAGCGAGAAATGATCATTAACTCTGACTTTGAAGGGAAGGTTCTGACGGGAACCCGTCGGCTCGACATTCACCACAACCTTTGGTCTGTCAGACTTCTGGGTAATTGGCTGTTTGTCATCCTTGAAGATGTTCAGGCAAAGTTCCCGGTCTATCACTCTGAGGATTTCCTCAAAGTCATTCTTGCGGTCAAGGTTCTCCCACTTGGAAACGAACCAGAAGCAGTCACCGCGTTCTCCGCTATCGCCAAAGTCCACGAGAAAGTATCTCCCGCAGGTCTTGCCATAGTAGAGGTTGCAGCTAGCCTTGGTGTCGGTATAGAACGGGTTCTTGAACTTTACGCCAGCTACGATCTTGCTACCAAGATAGTGCTGGAAAACCTTCAAGCCTCCGTCCGTGGCCTTTAGAATGTCATCCTTCTCCTTCAGATCCTCCATCGTCACTTAACCATCAGAGAATATGTCTGCAAAGAGAATATCAGCTCTTTGATTTCCGTCAGCGAGTACCATACCGCTGAGTTACGGGAATCTCCCGTCTTCACAGGAACCAGGAGATTGTCCTTGCGCCATTTCTTCAACATAATGGGCTGATAGCCCATCTTCTCCAGATAGCGCTTGGCCTCTTCCTGCTTAATCCTGTCGTTCTCAGGATCGAGTGTCCTAAGATACCTCTGAACGCCGAGGTCGGCAGAAGTGGAGATAATGTTTCTTAATTCATTCAAACTAATTTTCATTGTTCAATACTGTTATCCTTTGCCCGATTGTGGTTCAGGCTTAGTTTTTCAAAGAATCGACGCTATTTTTCTGCCTTCTAAGAGGCTTTTTTGAGGCATAATCGACGCAAATCCTCAATTTTTTCTGCAAGATTCAATAATTTAACATCCATTTTTCTTTGAAATCCAATCTTTTTTTGTATATTTGCACCCAAAACAAGTAGCTCTCGTAGGGTGCGCATCTTGAAAACGGCTGCAAAGATAGAACTTAATTCTATATCCCACAAGAGTTTTCTTGCAAAAATCAATATTTTAACATTGAATTTAACATAGTTTTACTATTCTATGAGAGTAATTGACAGATTTGACCTTTACATGAAGGAGAAGGGACTGAACGACAATCGCGTCACAGTCCAGCTTGGTTTGTCAGTCGGTTCAATAGGCAAGTCCAGAAAGGAAGGACGTGACCTTTCAAAGAAGGCTATAGCTAAGATTCTGGCTTACTATAACGATCTTGATGAGACCTGGCTGTTGACTGGCAACGGCGAAATGCTGTGCGAGCCGAGGGTGAAGGAAGAAGAGAAGAAACCGGTGGACGAGCAGAAGAAGGAGGCAATTCCTTCTGCTATTGAAAAGCTCGTTGACGGTATCTGCAGGACAGAAAACACCATCGACAAGCTGGTGGACGAAATCTCCAAGTCACACAGTCTAGTCGCCAAGACTCAGGAGCAGATGGATCGCGTATTATCCTTGCTGGAGTCCGAAAAATTTGATAAGGCTGAGCTGGAGAAAATTCTCAGAAAGAAATACGAGAGTTCATTGAAATAATTAACTGGATGCAGAAATCGACGCAAAATCGACGCAAATCCGATTTTTGAGAAAGCTGCAAACCTCGACTCACACAGGGGAATCCGAAGAATCTGATAGATTGCTTGTGGTTCTGAATGTCGACGGTTCGAGTCCGTCCGGGCACCCAAGGTAGAAAATTCGGGAGTCTCCAGTGAATAATGGAGGTCCCGATTTTTTTGTCTGTTAA
>Ga0326512_10001945_pt1 | contig 15506 bp, 16 predicted proteins | sample 1_2617_0518_D_FD_203652 | JGI IMG/M metagenome (GOLD analysis project Ga0326512, IMG submission 203652) | Bovine rumen microbial communities from UC Davis, California, United States - 1_2617_0518 | ecosystem: Host-associated > Mammals > Digestive system > Stomach > Rumen | place: USA... | reverse complement strand
GTCTATTAGTCCTTGACCATCAAACATTGTAGAAGTCAATTCATAATTATTCTTTTTAACTGCTACAACACTATCACCGTCTTTTTCAATAGATACAACATCTTTTCGTACATTTGTATCCACGTCTTTTAAGACTAATATTTGTTCTGGTTTAATATCAATCATTGCTTCGACTCTAGATGCTATTAAAGGCATATAGGCTTGTTCTTCAACAATTAAGGCAGGTTTATCTGTCTTAAATGACATACCCATATTCATAAATTTATAAGCTTTAAACCAAAACTTTTGTTTACAAAAAATTACACCACCTTGTTTAGCTTTGCCACTAGAACGGTATAATTTTTTATATTTGACAGCTTTAATTTTATCATTTGTTTTGTTTTTATGATAGATTATTACACCATCTTTATAAGCTTCTATTCGTAAATCTTGTTTTGACTTAGCAATGGCTTCACTAGGCTTTTTATCAGTAAAATTATTTAATCTTTTATCTTCTTGTAAAAGATTATATTTATTTCTAGTAGAAGCCTTTTCTTTTTGAGATAAAAGGTTTTCTAATTTTTCACATTCCTCTTGAACTGTATATGATTTATAGTTAAAATTCAAAGCTATTAAATCATTTGTGCAACCTTGTTTATCAATAGATATAAGATTATTTTGTTGTAACCAATAGATTAATAAGCTGTATGGAACTTGTATATCAGTTTTAGTATAATCTTCTCTTAAACCATATTCTACACCTTGAATAGATGATACTTCATAGCATGGGATTTTTAATCCTTGTTTTAATACATCACAGTCATTCTTTGACATTCCCATTCCTTTTTGTCCTCCTCAGTACATAAATTTTCGTATAAACCATAGTAATATAGTTTAATATCATTGTCAATAGTAAAGTATTCATTATACAAATTTGTTCTCACCTCCTCGTCATGTAATCTTTTATTAATATTGTGGTTAGTCATTATTTTGACCTCCTCTGAAAATATTTGTTAAGAATTTGTCTTAACAGCTCTCTTGATAAATATATCATATCATATATTTTTATGTTTGTCAACACTTTTTTGTTATAAATTTTTATTATAACAGAATAAATATTATAAGATTTTTTGATAACAAAAAGGGGAAAAATATTGATTTTTTTGCCTAAAAAAATAGGGGCTTTTTTGTCATAAAATAATATTTTTTTGTTATAAAATAGGGTCATTTTTGACCTTATAATTATCTTGAAATTTTATTCTTTTTGTTTGACTCAATTATAATATTAGCATAATTTTTTATGTCTGTCAACCCTTTTATAAAAAATATAGAAAAATAATAAAAAAATTAAAAAATTTTGTGAAAACATTTTCTAAAATACAGTAATATCAAGGCTTACAGCAACCAAAAGTGTAATCATTATGAGAGAAAAAGAAAAATCTTTTGCAGAGATGTGATATTTGCTCTGATTTTCTTGTAATCAACAGAAAAATATTAAAAAAAATACGTTTTTTTGCAAAAGCGTTTTCTAGAATGTAGTGTTTTCAAGGCTTACAGAGATTGAAAACGTAATCATTATGAGAGAAAAGTAATTATATTATATATATTATTATATTATATATTATTATATTATATATTATTATATAAAATTTAACACTACGTGTTAAATTTATTAAATATATATAATATTAATAATAAACGTATATACTACGTATATACTTAAATTACTACGTAATTTATTATTATTAATATTATATATATTTAATTATTATTATAAATATATTATTATATTATATATTATTATATAATTAAATATATTATTATATATATTATTATTATATTATATATTATTTATCTTTCTTTTGGTTCTTTTCTTTCTCTTCACACAAGAAAAATATCCAAAAAAATAAAAAATTTTGTAAAGTCATTTTCTAGGATGCAGTAGTGTCAACAGGTGTAGAGATTGAAAACGTCGGCATTATGAGAGAAAAGTAGAAATTCTCTTAGTCCAAAAAATCCTAAAAATATTAAAAAAAATGAAAAATTTTGTAAACGCAAAATTTAAAATCCAGTGTTTTCAAGGCTTACAGAGATTGAAAACGTAATCATTATGAGAGAAAAGTAGAAATTCTCTTTGACATTCTTCCAAAAAATAATATAATACAAAACTCCTCAATACAAACCTACACAATCAGAATATCATTATTCCTCCTTTCTTTCATTTGTATAATCCTTTAAAGTTCGATTGATTGTGTAGGTTGTGAGCTAGCAACTAAAAACAAAAAATAAAAAAGGTGGTGAGAACATTGGCTAGACGTAAATTAGCAAAGCAAACAACTTTCAAAAAAGACAATCCTAAAATTTTAACAAGTGCAAAACTCTATTCAGCTATTTTGGAAAATCCTAAAGTCAAGGAAAGCAAAAGGAATTTAACACTAGCTGATGTTAAAGTTATCTTTGAAGCTTTTAGCGACATTTGTAGACTAGGTGTTATGAATGGCTTCACAATTACAATTCCACACATTTGTGATTTAATACCTAAAAGAATTTATTGGCGTGGTAGAACTTTAGGTGTATTCAAAAAGAACCATGACGGAACTGGTAAAGAAAAAGAAATACGATATGTCCAAGGTCGTTCTAGAATGTCAGTTGACGTTAAACTAGATAGAAGTTTTGAAAACTATCTAAAAGACAATTCAACTGTTTACATTGACGACAGGAATGATGAGGACGCTCATAGTGTAGTCAACCATAGAACTAGGGTATTATAAAATGACTAGATATGAACTTATGCAATTCATACAAAATCGTTGTGACAATGTGACTATGAAACAAGTACGTCAATTTATGGGTTGGTTAGCAGTTGGAATAGCATATGGTGTACAACGTGACGGTGTAGTCCGTATTGACGACTTAGCTTTATTCCAACTTGATGACGCTAATTTGATTTTAAGAGAAACCGAAAAGGTTGGTAAACAAATTCATAAGATTGACTCTAGTTTCTTACATGTTGCAGAAACATATCCATTCTTAGATATGCTCAACGATAAAACTTTGCCAGTTAAAACAAATATGAATTTACAACAACTACAAGATAGTTATAAACTAACACAAAATATGTCTGATGACGAATACGAACCTTTACAAGCTGAAAAGGAAAAATTCTTACAGACTCAAATTATAAATCAATACATGTATAATTCACAAGTTGTAGACACCCTTAGAGATGTTTGTAACATTGATAGTAAAGACAATTTGATTTCTGAAGAAGAAATACAATTAAAAAAACAGAAGAAGCGTGAAGAACGTGAAAAAGAGAAAATTCAAAAGAAAAAAGAAAAACAGAAAAAACGTAAACAACGTGATAATGCATGGTTATGTCGTGTTGGTCAACATAAATTTCAACAATACAAAGATTTAGCAGAATGTTACAATATAGACTATCATACCTTGCGTGATAGAATTACGTATTACAGAAATAAAAATCGTAATAATTTTGAACTAAATGGTGTTAGGATATGGATTAACTTAAAACATGAAAAGAATATTAAAGCAATTCAAAGACGACAAGAACGATTACAAAATCGTTATGAAATTAATGATAAATTAAAAAATGATGACAAAAGAGAGGATAATGAACAATGAAAAACAAATTTGACAAGACAATGGTAATTGATGCAGTAGGAACTTTAGACAGAGATGACAATGGTGAACTTATTCTGTCAGTTGAAGAAAAAGACAATTTCCAGACAATTAAAGTCGAGGAACTTTTAGAACAACTAACTGGCACAGAAGTACAGATTAAGTCCGTAGCTACTTACAACTAGGAGGTAATTATCATATGACTTACAGTAGATATGAAAATGAGACAGACGACCAGTTAATTTACAGAATTTGTAAAGACAAAGATAAAATCGGTACATGGAAACAAGTACGTGATATTTTAAACACACTCTTAGAACAAGACTTTGATGAGAGTGCATACAGAAAGAAATTTCAGAGTTTTGAAAAGGTATTCAATGCTAATGACGAGATTTTCTTATCAGACGAAAAGACTATCGAAGAATATAGACTTGCTAAAGAAGAACTAGAAAAAGAGAAAATTAAGATTTCTGATGAACGTACAGAACTTAGACGTTTATACAGAGAACAAGCTAGAAAAGAAAGTTTTGTAGATGTTGTTAAACGTGCAATGTTATCAACAGTAGAACCTTTAAATTATATTCCAACTGTTACAACTCAATCTGATAATGATTTAATCGTGCATTTAACTGATTTACATACTGGCATTGAAATAAATAATTATGCTAATACTTTCAATTCTGACGTTTTAAGAAATCGACTTAAAGATTATTTAGATAAAATCTTAGAGATTAAAAACAGACATAACTCAGAGAATTGTTATATTATTATCGGTGAAATTGTTAGCGGTTTAATCCATAACAATTTAAGAATTGAAAATAATTTAGATTTAATTCAACAGTTTAAATTCATTGCTAAATTGATTTCTGAGTTTATTCAAGTTTTAAGTCAGAACTTTAACCAAGTTGAAGTTTATGTAACAATGGGTAATCATTCTAGAATTACAGCTAAAAAAGAAGATAATCTAATCGGTGAAAATGTAGATTTACTTTTACCATTCTATTTAGATGCTTCATGTCAACTATTAAAGAATGTTTATGTATGTCAAGAAAATAAAAATACAGTTGATATTGCAGAATTTAATGTACGTGGTAATTGTGTTATGTCAGCTCATGGAGATAAAGACTCTCCAAAAAGTTGTGTACAGAAATGGACTATGATGTTTGGTCATAAACCAGACTTAGTTTATTTAGGACATAGACACACAAATGCGTTTGAAACAGTTTATGACACTAAAGTAATTCAAAGTGGTTGTGTTAGTGGTGCTGATAGTTATGCATTAGACCACAGATTAGTCAATAAGCCAGAACAAACAGTATCAGTTATAACAGATAAAGGATTAGAATGTTTATACGATATAACTTTATAAAATTTTAAAGGTGGTGAGGAATATGACAAAAGGTTCAAGTTATTGTCCTTGTTGTAAAAGAGAATTAAGTAACACAAAGTTTTATCCAAGATTAGAACAAGAATACACTTTACTAGACCAAACACAATATTGTACAGTTTGTATTAAAAAGTATTGTGATAGTATGTATGACCAATTTAACGACTTAGAAAAGGCAATTTACTATACTTGCGCCTTAGTCGATATGCCTTATATTACTAGAGTTGTTAAAAAGACTATTGAACATGTAGAAAGTTTGGCAACTAAAAATAATAAATTAGTTACAGACTATAAGATTTTTGATTATTACCATAAATTCTTATGGGGTAACAAAACTATGATTGAAAAAGGCGAAACATGGGTTCACTTTTCAGATAGTGACGGTTTTCCACGTTCTATGAACTCGCAAGTTGTCAAAAATGAAGAAGACGACAAAAAGATAAGAGAGTTTATCAGAACATGGGGAACACAAGAAACTTTAGAAGATTATGAGTTTTTAATTCAAGCTTATAAAAGATACACTAAAGATATTACAATTAAATCACCTACTCAAAATGACTTGTATAGAGATTTATGTTTAGCCAGATTAGAAAAACGTAAAATCGAAGAAAAGAGAGAAGCAGGTGACATATCTAAAACTCAGACTAGAATTTTAACTTTAATGTCAAAATTAGGACTAGATGATTTCGATATTGACAAAGGTAAAACAGTTAGTGACAACTTATTACCAGAATTGATAAACCAAGTTGAGAGTAAAACTGTTGCTGAGGTCTATGGTAATCCCGAATTATATCGAGATTGTAACGGGGTTAAATACTATAATGAGTTATTTGCATTAAGACCTTTTGGTAATTCTTTATTAGGTCAAAGAGATTTTGATGTAGATTTAGAAGATATGAAGAATTATAAAATTGACGTTCCCTATCAATTAACAAAGAATGAATAATATAGATACAAAGGCATTAGTGGATTTAATTGATAAGTATAACGCTAATGCCGATACGGATAATCAAATAGGTACAGAATTTACGTTCGATAAAATGGTTAAACAAACTAGGGAATGGACGACCTTTTATAGACGTAATATTGATGTATATATTACAGACTATTTACGAATTGTACCTATTGCATATTTACAAAGACAAATGTTATTAACCATGGCAGATAACGATAAGACAGTTTGTGTATGTTCCCGTGAAATGGGTAAATCTCATATTACAGCTTTATTTGCTCTTGCCATGTGTACGCTATATAGTCATTACAAAGTTGTTATAACAGCTATGACTTTAGACCAAGCTAATAAAGTTATTGATAAAAAGATTAAAGGTATCTTTTGTAGTAAAGGTGCTAAATGGTCAAGTCCTGTGTTATGTCAAATGGTAGAAGATGGTTATATAGAATTTAGCACAATGCAGAATGGTGGTTCACGTGTCAAGTTTAAAAATGGTTCATGGATTGAGGCTAGACCTTGTATCGAATCAACCAGAGGTGATAGAGCAAACTTGATTATTGCTGATGAGTTTGCTTTACTAAAGAAAACTAGTTACAATAGAATTATTAAACCTTTAAGAGAAAAACGTGATTGTAAAGGTTTACGAGGTGAAAATGCTAAATATGTTGAAGAACCTAAAGAAATACTTTTAACATCAGCGAGAAACAAAACAAATTGGGCGTGGAAAGAATTAGTAGAAACAGTAAATAACCATTATAAACGTGGTTCGCTAATCAAAACGGGTTTCTTCTTAGGTGATATTTACACAGCAGTAGCTAATGGTATTAATACCAAGAAACAATTAATCTCGGCTAAGAAAGACTCTGATGAATATACGTGGTTACAAGAATATTTAAATATATGGTTAGGGTCAAGCGAGAATAGTTTGTTTAAATATGAACAATTTGAAAGTTTACAGAAAATTAAACAATGCTTTATGCCTAGGAATTTTGACGACTTCTTAGACAATAAAGAAAATGAAACTGTTAAGCTAAATGATGATGTTATTAGAATTATGGCTCTTGATGTTGCGATTGCTATTGGTAGTGATAACGATAACTCAGCTATCTTGTTCGGTAAATACAATATTAAAACTAGCCATTTAGACATAGATTATTGTGAAACCTTAAACGGTATGAACACACTAGACCAAGTAATTTATATTAAACGAATGTTTTATGAATATCAAGCTAATTATATTGTAATGGATGCTACTGGTGTAGGTGCTTCATTATACGATAACTTAACTGCAGAAACATTTGATGAAGAATATGCTACAACTTATCCAGCATGGACTATCAATCGTGAAAAAGATTTACAGATTGTTAGTAATAAAGTTCTTATGGATAAAATACAACGTACAGTAGACGATAAGGCTAAAGAAGTTATTATTGCTATTGTAGGTACAACAGAATTAAACACTGATATTCACTTAGCAGTTAGACAAACTTTAAGTGATAAAACACTTAGCCTATTATTAGACTCAGAAGATATTGAACAAAGATTGTCGGTTGATGACCCTAAATGGGTAACACTAACTAGTGAACAAAAGAGAGATAGATTGCTACCACACTTAACAACTAGATTTATGATAAATGAAGCGGTTGGATTAAATGCTGAGAGACGTGGTGCTAATATTAAAGTTATAGAAAATGCTAATGCTACAAAAGATTTATACATGGCTTTAGCTTATTTAGTATATTTTGCTTTTAATAAACTAGCTAATAGATATGCTAAGAAAGAAAATGAAGATGATGACGAATTTGATATTGACGAATGGCAATGTTTAGCTACTGTCAATATGTAAAACTTAGGGAGGTGAATAAAAGAAATGGAATTAACTGACGGAAAATTAGATGATGTTGTACAATTTGCACAAGCGTTATACAATGTCGGTAGTTTATATGGCTATGGTAATAATGGTGCATTTATGCCTAGTACACAAAATCAAAACTTAAAAGATTTAACAATAGCACCAGACGTTACAATCAGCTACGAGAAAATTTGTGAAGCCTTAGAACAAGCTTTACAAAGTGATACAAATTTACAAGCCTTTTCTGAGTTTATGAACGTATATGACACTATTTATCAAAAGACTTTATCTTATTATGAAAATTTATTAGCTTTTGATTTATCATGGACTTGCAATAATGCGACTAAACCTAAAGATTGGGTAAGTAAACAGTTTGAAAAAGACGAAACAGCTATTTGTAATTTCTTTGATAAATTTAAATACAAACGTGAGTTTGTTAATAAAGTTATGCCTTTTGTAACCAGAACAGGTGTTTTCTATGGCTGGTTTAGAGATAGTATGTTTACAACTACACCAAAAGGTAGAATTAAAGAAAGAAAAGTATCAAATTATACAATACAGATTTTACCACAGAGATATTGTAAAATAACAGACTACTCAGCTAGAGGTTGTTTATTTGATTTTGATATGAATTATTTCTTAAAGGGTACGGTTGACCCTATGAATTATGCTCCATTCTTTACACGTAAAATGAAAGAATTGAGTCAAGGCAATTCTTATAATTACTCTCCTCATAAAGGTGGAGTTAATCGAGATGGTAGTTTTGCAATGTGGACTCAAACTAGTCAAGAGGAGGGTGCGTTCTGTATAAAGTTTGATGAAAGTAACTTTAATGCTTTACCACCTTTTGCTAACTTAATGAAAGTTTTATATCAGAATACCAGAATACAAGATATTCAAATGGATAAAAATATTGCTAGTGCGTGGGCGGTATTGTTTGGTAGTATCGGAACAATGCAAAACGAAAAGAGTGGTCAAAAGCCTAATCAGTGGAAAATTGACCCTAAAGCAATAGGTAAATTCTTACAATTAGTACAAGGTAGTTTACAAAGTATTATGAAAGTTGCCGCCTTACCGCTAGAACAAACTCATTTTGGTCAATTCCAAGATACTAATAAAAACTTAATTGGTGATAGTTTATTAACATCTAGTAACCAAGGTGCTTTCGGTTCGGCTTTAATTTATAATCCTAATGCTACTAGTTTTGCAGTAGTACAAAATGCTTTATTAATGGATTATAATAGAATTAAAAAGGTATATGCTCAATTTTCTAGTTATCTAGAATTATGGGCTAACAGAGAAACAACTAAATATAAATTTGATTTTGTTTTGAATGGTTCTAATTTAGGTTTTGAACGTCAAGACAGAAGAACAGCTATTAATGAATTAGCTACAAAGGGATTAGTCCTAAATCCTAGTTCATGGGCGAGTGTTTATGGAATTGAACCTCAAACATTTATACGTTCTTTACAACAAACTCATAGCCAAGGCATTGATAATTTAATGTCACAGATGATAAACTTAAATATTATGTCAGGAAAAGATTCACCTAATAATGGTAGGCCACAGGCAGATGATAATAATTTAGGTGACAGTGGTGCACAAAGTCGTGACTATAAAGAGGGATAGAGTATGATTTTAAATACAAATGTTTTAAATGAAAAGACTATTAAAGAATTAGAGTTAGTATCATATGAAAAAGCACTAATTCTACAAAAAGAATATAGAATTATACCCTTTGCTAGAAATGAAAAAGGTGTATATTTCAGAAAGGACGACTTGAAAAAATGCAGAAAGTTATAAAGTATTCTACTGATAATATTACTAATGCTATTCAGAACACTGATGACAAAGGCAATGTTGATTATTTCTATGGTAGTTTAGAATTTTTAGCTGATGGTTGGAATGGTCAAGATTTATATATTAGTAAAGATGTCTTAGTAAAATATGCAGGTAGTGTTTGTGGTAAATTTGTTGTTGCAAAATACAATGAATGGAAACAAGATGTTGAGTCACACGAAAGTGACTTAAATATTATTGGTTATATTCCACCAGACGCTAAAGTAAAATTTGAACAATTAAAAGATGGTAGAACAATGGCTATCGTGGATTGCCTATTATCTAAAGTTTATTGTTCAAAAGTTTACGATATATTTGTTAAAGACAATTATAGAAGTGTATCTGTTGAAATGTCAGTAGATTTTGCAGATGAAGAACAAGAAGAAATTTCAAAATTTGATATTCATGGTGTAACCATTTTGGGTAAAGATATTGCACCAGCTATTAAAGATGCTAATTTACAAATTGTTAAGTTTAGCAAAGAACAACTTATTGAAGCTTATGAAAATATTAAGAATGGAGGTAAACAAGCAAAGATGTCAAAATTAAAAGATGAAAAAGACAAAGTTGAAAAAACAGAAGTAAAAGACGTCAAAGAAAAGGTTGAAGAACCTAAGAAAGACCCTAAAGAAGTTAAAGAGTCTAAAGACGTCAAAGAAGAACCTAAAGACAAAGCCGAAAAGGAACAGTCTAAAGAGGACACTAAAAAGTTATCTGATGAAACGGAAATGTCAGACAAAACAGATAAGGCTAAATTATCAGATGAAACTGAAATGGCTGAAAAAGGTCTTAAAGACTTTATTAAGAATTTTAATGCAGAAGAATTTGACGATGAAGAACTTGCTATGTTAGAAGCTAATGACTTAACAGCTATTATGTCTAAAGTCAAAGATATGAAAGCTAAATTATGTAAGTTTGAAGAAGAAGAACTTAAAGCAAAAGATTTAAAGGCAAAAGAAGATTTCTGTAAATATGCAGAAGAAGAACTTAAAGGAAAAGTTAAACCAGAAACTTTTGAAGAATTTATGAAAGGTTCAGAAGAATTAACTGCTAAAGATTTTGACGAGTATTTAAAGAATTGCAAGCTCAAAGCTTTTGAAGAAATGAGTAAATCTTTAGAAGAAGATGAAAAAGAAGAAAAGGTTGAACCTCAGAAATTAAGTAAAGGAACTTTACGTTTTAGTTGGGATAATAACTCAAATCGTGAAGATAAAGCAAGTTTAGATATTTGGTCTAGACTTTAATGATATAAGTAACTATAAAAAATTTTAGATAAAAAAGGAGATTAACAATTATGGCAAAACATGGTTTTATGATTGAAAAGAAAATGATGGCAACAAATGTTGACTCAAAAGTTTTAGATTGCGTATGTAGCACAAATGATATTGATGGTGGTATGTTTGTATCTGTAACACCTAAAGCAGATGGTACTTATACTGCTACTAAAGTTGCTTCTGGTAAATCACTTGCTATCGTTACAAACCCTGCTGAAAAATATCTTGTAGATGGTTTAGGCAATGCTTATGCAGGATTATCAGACGACATTAGAAATTACACAAACTTAAAAGGTAGACACTTTACAGCTCTTACACTTGAGTCTGGTGACTACTTTGCTATCTCTTATGACTCATTAGATACAACAGTTACTCCAGTAGTAGGTGCATTTGTAGTACCAACAGCTGATGGTTTTAAAGGTGTTGTAACAGCTGCCGCAAGCATTGCAGGTACAGAACTCGCCGCTTATGAAATTGTTGCTATTGAAGATGTTTCAGAATTATTCCCACCAGTTAAAGGTAAAATTGGTTTCGATAAAGAAAATGTAGTAATTTGTCACGTAAAATAATTAATAAAACAAATTAAATCATAAAGAAAAGAGAGGAAAATTATATGTATACTTTTAAAGAAATTGCTTGTTTTGAAAATAAAGATTTAGTAGAGGCTATGAAACAGTATGCCTCAGAAAGAATTGCTCAGAAAAGAGGTTCTAATGTAGATGTAAAATTCTCTAAAGCTGACAAATTAAAGAAGATTGATGACGCTTATATGAAAGAAGTTGCTAAGAACGCAGGAGTCGAAGCTAAATTTAGTGCTCTTAATTCTGATACAGACAAACGTAGATTTTCTCAAATTCCTAACGTAAGCTTTTATGCTAGAGAAATTAGAGATATTCTTGTTGATGCAATCTTACCAATCGTTATGGACGCTTCAACTTTAACATACTTTGCACAGACAGACTTTGCTGATTTAGGTGGCACAATTTCTTATCACTTAAAGAACAATGCTCTTTACACAGTATCAAAAGCATCTTATAAGAATAGACGTGCTAACATTCAGAAAGTATCAGATACAACAGTAACACTTGCTGGTGAAAATCATCAGATTACAGTTGCAACTGACTTCTTTGACATTATGTGCGGAAACTCACACATCGCAGAAGATGTTATGAAAGCCGCTATCTCAATGCAGACACAGATGTATGTAGAAGCTTATGCTTCACTTAATGGTGCTATGGCACAGGCTAACATTCCACAGCAATTACGTGCTACACAGTTCTCAGATGCCGCTTTCTTATCACTTGCAAACAGAGTAAAAGCTTACAATCATGGTGCTAGAGTAGCTGTTGTAGGTACAAATGTTGCTTTACAGTCTGTATTACCAAACGTAGCAACTGGTGCACGTTACTTTACAGATAGTGACTTTGTTAAATTAGGACACTTAGAGAAATACAAAGGTGTTGACGTTTTACCATTAGAACAAGTTATTGATGTTGCTAACCAGAGCACATATGGACTTGCTTTAGATGATAATAAATTATATATTATTCCACTTGACGAGAAACTCGTTAAGATTGGTATCTTTGGTGGTACAATCTCACATCAAGATAACCCATATGATAACGCTAACAAGATTGTAACATCTACAATGGAGAAGGCATGGGAAACAGCAGTTATTACAAATGCTACAGCAGGTGTTATCGAATTATCATAATTTTAAATGTTGTGTTGGCTAGGATTATTCCTAGTCAACATACATATTTAATAAATAAGAAAGAGAGGTTAATATAATAAAATGGCAGAAGAAAAAGAAAAAACAACTAAAAAAGCCACTACTAAAAAAACAACAACTAAAAAATCAACCGTTAAGAAAACTGACGATAAAGTAAAAGACTTAGAAAAGAAAAATGAAGAATTAATGGCTAAATTATCACAAATGATGGATTTAGTTTCACAGTTACAAACTCAGACAGAAACACCAAAATCTAATAATAATGGTGGTTTACAAAGTAATCAGAAAGTTCGTTGTTATAATTTAACACATTCTATGTTGAGTATTGCAGGAAATTTAGAGGGTACAGTTAAACCAAGATTATTTGAGAAATACGGTGACTCACAATTAGTACGTATTAGTGAATTAGAAGAAGTTTATAACGCTATGCCTAGAGTTTTAGAAAATGGTTTACTCTATATTGCAGATGAAAAAGTTTATGATTACTTTGGAATAGATACAGAAAAAATTTATACAAAAAGTGTAATTGACAAAGTTGCAAAATTAGAAACAGACGAAGATTTAGAAATCCTTTTAGGTTTAGATAAAATTAGGTTTGACTCAATTGTATCTACAATTATAGAAAATATGGTTAATGGTAAAGGTTATGATTTTAATAAACTTTATAGAATTAAAACTGAAAAAGGTATAGATATTGCTAAGATGGCAGAAGATGCAAAATTAGATAAAAAACTCAGAAGTGAAAACTAAATAAAGGAGGTGTTAGTAAATGGGGACAACATTTGATGAAATTTATGATTTAGCATTGGTTACTATGCAAGATTATAAAATAGATGAATTATATCAACTAGATAGACCAACTTTTAAAACTTTTATGAAAGGGTTTTTAGTTACAGGATTACCAGAATTTGATGTAAATTTAGAAGATTTAAGTTATACAGATGAAACTTTCAACAACATTATTTCAGATAAAGCTAAATTAATATTATCAGAAATTATTGTTTACGAATGGTACAAAAGAAATAACAATGATGTTTTAGTTTATAAACCTAAATTAACAAGTAAACAGTTTAAACAAATTGAAATTTCTAGTGGTATTAAACAAAGAAGTGAATATCTTGATAAAATGTACGAGAAAATTAGATATGATATATCACAATATCAATTAATGAATTTTGATAAATTACCATTTTTTGGAGGATTGATGTAATGGAGTTCTATACTAATATTTTAAATAGTAATATTCTAAATACATCAATTAGAAATAAATATACCAAACATACCCAAGAGTTAATTAATTCTATGTGGAGAGAAACAGACAGAATTAGATATGTTTGGGAACAACAAGCTTACCCTTTTACTAACACTTATAATAAATTTGAAGCATGGGTTGATAATGTAGTAGAAAATTCTATTACAACAGTTAAAAATGTAGCAGACTTTATTGAGATATGGTTTAAAGATTGTGAACACGTTCAAAATTATAAAGGTCAGTTTTACAAAGTTAATATTTTAGACCAAGAAAATGAAGACGAGGACAATACAGAATATTATATTTGTTATGACAAAAGAAATCCTTTAGATGATTTTGCAAGTTTTAAATGTGTGCGTTGTAATAATGAATTAACTTATCTCGATAAGAATACAGGTGAGATTATTAAAATCCCTTGTTATGTTGGTACAGATATTGCATCAACTCAAAATAGTTATGCGAAACATGGTACTACGCAAAGTGTACGTATGATTATTTATACGCAAGCAAATGACATTACTTTAAGTTTTAAAGAAAATGATAGATTTTTGTTTTCTCATAGTCATGCTTTTAAAGTGGAACAAATTGACAATTATGTTAAGGAATTAGGAGCAAAAGCACCTACTTATGTTAAAATGTATGTTGCTTATGAACCTATATTACCAGAAGATAATTTAGAGTTAAATATTTGTGACTATTATAATTTTGTACGTACCGTAGAAGTTAATAATTCAGTCATAAACGCAACTCAAAATGATAGTGGAACAATTTATGCTTACTCTACTTTAAATGGCTCTAAAACCAATTTAAACGTCAAATATAAGGTTATAACGGGTTCTGACCTTGTACAATTAAATGATAATAACTATACAATTATAGGTAATAGTGGTACAGCTACTATTAGATGTTATTTAGAAGATAATGAAAATATTTATAAAGATGTTACAATTAATATTGTAGCTACAACAGTAAATGATTTAAAATTAGAATTAGACTGTCAAGATAAATTTACCTTGTTATGTGAAGATAGTATAAATATCGGTGCAAAGGTATTTAATCATGGTACACAAATTACTAGTGCAACTGTTACTTATACAGTAAACACAGAAGCTAAGAATGATTGTTATAACATTTCTCAAATAGGTAATGAGTTTACAATAACAAACTTAAAGCAAACTTATAAACCTTTAATTATAGATTTTGCTTATAATAATTTACACAAACAAATAGAAATTACGTTAGGAGGTTACTTCTAATGGCAAAAAATAGTTTTAAAAATGCACCTAAAATTCCTTATAAAATTCTTAATTGTTTAATAGAAGATGAAACGGAATTAGGCAATGAATTTTGGAAAGCTTTAATTTATGATGAAGTTAATCCTTTATCACAACCAAGCCCAACAAAACGTCAGCGAGTTAAATATATTTATGATAGGTCAAAAGCAATGAATTTTAACGACTATAAAATATTTATCTTTCCATTAATTACCGACACATTTGATGACAACACAGATGAAAATTTAATTCAACTAAGGTTCTTTACTAATAATATTATGCCGATTGATAAATACAATGCTATTGTAGATGTTACATTTACA
>Ga0326512_10001944_pt1 | contig 15509 bp, 5 predicted proteins | sample 1_2617_0518_D_FD_203652 | JGI IMG/M metagenome (GOLD analysis project Ga0326512, IMG submission 203652) | Bovine rumen microbial communities from UC Davis, California, United States - 1_2617_0518 | ecosystem: Host-associated > Mammals > Digestive system > Stomach > Rumen | place: USA: California... | reverse complement strand
CTGGTCGAGGCTGCAAACATCAAGGCCAGAAGGAGGAGTTTGTAAACCGAAGTTGGCTGTGATGTTGACGTTGGTCTTGCCCTTCGAACCATGCTTGGTGGTAATCATAATCACACCGTTAGCACCAGCCGAACCGTAGATAGCGGTGGCAGATGCGTCCTTCAGGATTTCGATGCTCTCAATGTCGGAGGGGTTCAGGAAGTTGGCGTTGGTGCCTACCTGAATACCGTCTACCACATACAGAGGAGAGGCATTACCATTGATAGTGGCGACACCACGGATGCGAACGGCAGCGTTGGCATCAGGAGCACCGTCCTGCATAGAAACCATCACACCAGGAGCTGCTCCCTGTAGGCCTTCTGCAATGTTGGTAGGAACGCGACGCATCATCTGCTCGGTATTAACAGAGGCTACTGAACCTGAGATGTCGCTCTTCTTCATCGTACCATAACCGATGACCACCACATCTGAAAGGGTCTGTGCATCCTCTTTCAGTACAACAGAGATGTTCTGACGGCCAGCAATCTTTATCTTCTGTGTGACATAGCCCACATAAGATACTTCCAACTGACCATCCTGAGTCGCATTAAGACTGAACTTACCTTGAAGGTCGGTAGCTGCACCAGTCCTACTGCCTACCACCTTAACTGACGCGCCGATGACAGGTTCACCTGATTCGTCGCTTACAGTACCTTTGACTGTCCACTGAGCCCACGCTCCCTGAACGGAAACCATCAGCAACAACAAGAGTAGTCCCAATGGTCGCTTCATGAAATCAATGTTTCTCATGCTTTTAATTTGAAGTTAGTTATTAATAAAATGTTTATGATGAGTAATTAATTGTTTACTTTTATTTTCTTGAGGCTGCCGTCAGCCGAGCTGTTTCCGTAGAGCAACTCATAGCTTCCAGGCTTGATCCTCATGGTATTTGTCTCTGGGTCGAAGAACTCGAAGGACTTGGGCGTGAGTTCGAGCTTGGCTTCTACCGTCTGCCCAGCCTTTACGCTGACACGCTGGAAAGCTCGGAGCGACTTCAGCGGCCCTTCCTTGTCCTGCAAGTCACGAATGTAGAGTTGGACAATCTCTTCGCCGTCACGCTTGCCCACGTTGGTCACCGGGACCGTAAGCGTGTAGGACTTATCGCCAGTCTTGCTCAATTTTCCTTCGCCCAAACTGAACGTGGTGTAGCTCAGGCCGTAGCCAAAGGGATAGAGAGCGTCGTTAAAGTAGCGGTAGGTGCGCCCACGCATGGAGTAGTCTTCATAGTCGGGCAACTGTTCCGTATTTTTATAAAAGGTGACTGAGAGCTTGCCGCTGGGGTTTACGTCGCCAAAGAGCACATCGGCTATAGCAGTACCACCTTCCTGACCAGGATACCAGGCCTGCACAATGGCGTCGCAGGTCTCGGTTTCTGGCTGTAAGGCAATGGCCGACCCTGAACAGCACACGAAGATGACCTGCTTGCCGGCTGCCTTGAGCGCCTTCAAGAAGTCACGTTGCACCTGGGGAAGTTCAATATTGGTACGATCGCCTCCCTTGAAGCCTTCAATGTCAACGGGCATTTCCTCTCCTTCTAAAGAAGGTGAGATTCCTCCACAAAAAATGACCTTGTCGATGCCTTTTAGCTGACTGATAGTCTGCTGATAGTCAATAGGCAACTCCTTGGCCACGTTAATTTTCAAGTTGGCATTATAGGTATGGATATGAGCGAAGCGTACCTCTATCTGATAGCTCTTGCCTTTTTCAGCCTGAATGGCCACACGGTTGGGTGTGGTACGCCAAATGTGGTGTTGGAACTTCTGTTCACCGTTGATGAAAAGCTCGAAGTGTCCGCAACCCTCCACATTCACTACATATTCACCAGCCTCCTTCGGCGTGAAGACGGTCTCGTACTTGGCTGAGAAATCTTCAAGCTGGACACCAGGGGCAAAGTTGTGCATGCCTGCGGTGGTGACAGCCAGCGGAGTGGTGTAATATTGTGTGGTGACGGGTTTTCCCTCCATGCGTCGGTTGTTCCAGAAGGTGCCCTTCATGCCTTTCTTTCCCTCAAAACTGCATTGCGAGGCCAAAAGGCAATCCATCACCTTGTCATAGGTCAGGTCGCATCCAGGGGCGTAGAAGAGACGGGAACCGCCCTTCACTTTGGCCTTGATTCCATTGAAAATGGTCACGGTGTGATTGGGCATGCCGTTATAGTTACCCCACATCATCGGAGAATTATCGGCATTGGGGCCGATGATGGCAATCTTTTCCTTGTTCTTTTGTAAAGGTAGCAAACCGTTGTTGTTCTGTAGCAGCACGATGCTCTGGCGTGCCATGTCTAGCGACAGCTTGGCAGATTCTTTGGTGGACATGGCTGAATAGGGAATCTTTGCCCATTCTACCAGTGAGGGGTCGTCCATTTCACCTAAGTCGAAACGGCCTTCCAACAGACGGACGACATGCTTGTCAACCTCTGCTTCTGTAATCAATCCACGGCGGACAGCCTCGGGAATACTCTTATAAGCATAGCCATAGCCGCATTCCACGTCGGTTCCGGCAATCGTCGCCTTGGCCGAAGCATGGACGGCATCGGATGACGACTTATGGGATTCGTAGAAATCGCTGACGGCTCCACAATCGCTGACCACCAGATAGTCGAAGCCCCATTCATCACGAAGAATGGTTTGCATCAGGCGTTGCGAACCGCAACAGGGATCATCGTCTAAACGCTGATAGGCACACATCACCTCACGCACCTTGGCATCTTGAACCAGCGTCTTGAAGGCGGGCATATAGGTCTCCCAGAAATCGCGAGGCGATACGTCGGTCAGGTTGGCTGTATGACGTGTGTATTCTGGTCCGCTGTGTACGGCGTAATGCTTGGCGCAGGCCCACAACTTGCGATATTTTGCATCCTCGGGGCCTTGTAGACCGCGAACCACCTGTGTTCCCATGACGCTGGTAAGATAGGGATCTTCTCCGTAGGTCTCTTGTCCACGACCCCAACGGGGATCACGGAAGATGTTCACATTGGGTGTCCAAACAGAAAGACTGTGGAACTTCTCATCCTCCCCTGAGCCTCTATACATTCGTTCGTTGTACTGGGCACGAAATTCTGTGCTGGCCACATCAAAGCATTGATAGAGCAAATCGGGATTAAAGGACGAAGCCATTGCTACGGGTTCGGGAAACACCGTCACGTTGCCCATGTTGGCTGCACCGTGAAGTGCTTCACTCCACCAGAAGAACTTCTTGATTCCCAAACGAGGAATTGCTGGACTTTCATCCAGCATCAGCATTGCCTTTTCCTCCAGCGTCAGTCTTGAGCAGAGATCAATAGCTCGTTCCTTTGCCGTTAGTTGAGGATTCTGATATGGGTATGTCTGCGCTTCCAAAGTAGAAGCAACCATCAACAGGCAGGCAATAATGAATGAGAATCTCCTCATGTTTTATATTCTTTGTAAAATTTTTGCAAAATTAGTGTTTTAGCTACAAATAGCCTTTTCGTTTTGTTGCATATCCTTTAATATATGTAACAAATAACAAAATAATAGTGCTTTTTTCTCCCTTAATATCGGTATTTTTCCATATCTTTGCAAAACTAACCCAGTAACCATTAGCTGTTATGAAACAACTCTTTTTTTTCGCTCTGATGGCCTTTCCACTGACTGTGGCGGCTCAAAATCCTATCATCCGTGACCAGTTTACGGCTGACCCTACTGCTCGTGTATTTAATAATAAGGTGTACTTGTATCCCTCACATGACATCAAGCCTCCCAAGGGACAACGGCAAGACTGGTTCTGTATGGCCGACTATCATGTCTTTTCGTCAACAAATCTTACTGACTGGACAGACCACGGTATGATTGTCTCGCAGGAGATGGTGCCTTGGGGCAACCCCGAAGGCTATTCGATGTGGGCTCCCGAGTGTGTGACAAAAGGAGGCAAGTATTATTTCTATTTTCCCAACGGACCGAAAAGCGGTCGTGGTTTTGCCATCGGTGTGGCAACAGCTGACAGACCTGAAGGCCCGTTCACGCTGGAGCCGGAACCTATCAAGGGCGTTAGCGGCATCGATCCCTGTGTGTTGGTTGACAACGATGGACAGGCCTATATCTATTGGAGCGGTATGGGCATTCGCGGTGCCAAGTTAAAGGCCAACATGAAAGAACTCGATGGCGAATTACAAGAAGTGAGGATGCCACGACGTGAGGGGGCACCCGAAATGCCACCCATGAAAGTAGGCGGTGAGGAAATGAAAGGCTTGCCCGAAGGCTTCAAAGAGGGACCTTATGCTTTCCGTCGTGGCGATTGGTACTATCTGACCTTTCCGTGGGTACGAGGAAGCAAGGAGAATGGTGCCAACCCCACCGAGACGCTGGCCTACGCCATGTCGAAGTCACCCTTAGGCCCCTGGGATTTCAAGGGCATCATCATGGCCGAGCATGCCAATTCCTGCTGGACCAATCACCATAGTATAATAGAATATAAGGGTCGGTGGTACCTGTTCTATCACCATAACGACTTCTCGCCACGTGACGACAAGCGTCGCTCGGCTTGTATCGAGTATATCTCCTTCAACAATGACGGTACCATCCAGGAGGTGAAGCCTACCATGCGTGGCGTAGGTATTAATGACGCAACGGAGAAAATAGAGATTGACCGCTTTAGCAATGCCAGCAGCGATGTCACCACGCAACTCATCGATACCGTCAACACCTTCCGTAGCTTTGAGGCCACCCTGCCTGCTAAGGGTAGTTGGCTGTGCTACAATGACGTGGATTTCAGTTGCATTAGCGATGGCTATCTGGTGATTAATGCCAAAGCCAGTGACAACACCGAGTTCTGCATCCGCGAGAACAATGCCAAGGGAAAGGTGATTGCTCGCTTCAAGATGACGGTAAGGCCTCCTGAGCCTGCCCCCGGTGCTGCCAATAACCCCATGATGGCTCGGATGCGCCGTGACTTGCGTAATCAGTGGCTTACACAGACAGCGGAACTTGAATATACTCCGAAGGGTGTTACCAACTTGGTAGTTACCAACGAGGCTACTGGTGCCGTGAGCATCGACTGGGTACAGTTTAAGAACCGTCCCAAATACTTCTCGCCTGTCACCACCCCGTCCGCAAAGCCCGACGATGAGGGCTTTATCCGTCGCTGGATGCTTTTGGAGCCTATTGACAAGCCCAACAGCGGAAATACAGTCTTTACCGACAGCTATCTACGCGAACATTTCAACCGAGACTACTTTAAAGGCCAGCAGACCATTTTGCCCAAGGACGGTCAAAAGGTTACGGCCCAGTTTAAGCAAGAGCAAGCACCCGCAGGCTTTGGTCGTGGCATGCAGCAAGCCCCGGCTCAGCCAGAGGTGAAGACCGTGAAGCAGACGCTCACCTGGCATGCCCTGGACAGCGAGAACTTTAATGTGAAGCTGTTCCGCTTTGCCGAGAAGTGGGGCACGAAGGTCTATGGTGTCCTTTTCTGGGCCGTCACCGTCATTGACTGTCCCGAGGATATTGAAAACGTGCGTCTGGCCGTCGGTTCCAACTCCGCCTCCATGTGGTGGCTCAACGGAGAGGAAGTCTTGCTGCTTAGCGGTGACCGTCGTATGGTCAAGGACGATGCTGTGTCGCCCCGCCTGACCCTGAAGAAAGGCCGCAACATTCTGCGTGGAGCCATCATCAACGGCCCTGGTATGAGTGACTTCTGCGTCCGCTTCGTCGATGAGAAAGGTAACCCGGTAAAGGATTACAAAATTGTGAATAGTGAAAAGTGAAATAACTGGAAAAGCCAGACGACCGCAGGTCAAGCGGCTACCCCAATAATAAGACAACGATATGAAACGCATTATGAAAATAAATAATCAGCCCGTCATTCGCTTGCTGCTGTCCGCAGCCCTGTTCCTTGCTCAATCTTCCCTGTTCCATGTCTATGCGCAGGTGGGAGAACCTTATATTCATGACCCCTCGACCATCGCCGAATGCGACGGAAAGTATTACACCTTCGGTACGGGTGGCGGCGGTCTGATCAGCGACGACGGCTGGTCGTGGCATAGTGGTGCAGAACGCCCTGGTGGCGGTGCTGCCCCCGACGCATTGAAGATAGGTGACCGTTACCTCATTATTTATGGTGCTACCGGTGGCGGCCTGGGTGGCGGCCATAGTGGTCGTATCCTGACGATGTGGAACAAGACCCTCGACCCGAAGTCGCCCGACTTCAAATTCACGGAGGCGGTTGAGGTATGTGCCAGCGACGGTATGGAAGACCAGGACGCTATCGACCCCGGCCTGTTGCTCGACCCGACCACTGGTCGCCTATGGGTCAGTTATGGCACCTACTTCGGTACGATTCGCCTCATTGAACTTGACCCGAAGACTGGCTTCCGGGTAAAGGGAAACAAGGAGAAAGACATTGCCATCGACTGCGAGGCTACCGACCTCATCTATCGCGATGGCTGGTATTACCTGCTGGGTACTCACGGCACTTGCTGCGACGGTGTCAATTCCACCTATAATATAGTTGTTGGACGCTCCAAGAGCGTAGAAGGTCCCTATCTCGACAACGTAGGCCGCGACATGTATCACGGTGGCGGTAAGATGGTGATTGCCGCTGGCGACCGCGTCTGTGGCCCTGGCCATTTCGGTCGTACCATCATCGATGAGGGAGTAGAGATTATGTCATGCCACTATGAAGCCGACTTTGAGCGTAGCGGTCGCTCGGTGTTGGGCATTCGCCCGCTGTTGTGGCGCAATGGCTGGCCTGTGGCTGGCGAGCGTTTCCGTGGCGGCACCTTTGAGATAGAGTCTGAGCGACGTGGCTATTCGCTGGAGTTGGCTGTCGATTTCGTACGCATGAAACAGGAGCGCCAGGGGTGGTTCAATCGCGAACAGATGCAGCAGCCTGTGAAGCCTGTGCCTAACCAGACGCTGAGCGAGGTCATTGACACTTGGCCCAAGGGCAACATCGACCTGCGCTGTGGCGATTATATGTTCCGTCCGCATCAGCGTTGGACGGTGACCCCTGTCGATGAGGCAGGTGGCTATCTGAGCAATCCCTACTTCAAGATTACCATTGAAGGCACCAACCGTGCCCTCGCCGCCACAGTCAACAAAGAGCTGACCACCGTGCCCGAATTCTCTGGTAGCGACGAACAGCTCTGGCGAATAGAGCAGCTCATCGACGGTACGTTCCGTATCATGCCCAAGCACATTCCCGGTCAGGAGGGCATCAATACCCGCTACGTCATCTATTCTGCTGCCGATTCAACACCGACACTCGCTGAGTATGATTTCGGAAGCGACAATTCCAAGTGGAATTTTCGCAATCATTAGGAGTCAGCGCTCTTGACTGAGCTAATCATACAACAAAGACACCCATGCTCCGTTGCATGGGTGTCTTTGTTTATGATAGTCGTGGCAAATTATCGCTTGAGCACCTTGCGGGCCCGGCCGTTGGCATCGACCACGATATTGAAGCCAGGCTGCATCGACTCGAGTCGAGCACCGGAGAGACTGTAGATGCCTGCTGGTAAGCCTACACCAGTGGCTACCACATCAATGCCCGACGGCACCGTGTTGATGCGGCACTCTAAGAGCAGGAACTCATGCAGTCCGCCGCTGGTCGTCACATCAGTAAAGCGGATGACGTACTTGCCCTTTGTCTCGATATTGAAGTCCAGCACTCTGTTCGTGGCTGTGGCTAAATTTGCTGCGGAGTTGCCGTTGGCATTGGGCGTGGCACTGTACTCTTCGGAAGAAGCCACCGATTTGCTTGTGGAAGACTCCAAGAGCTGTACCTTGTACTTGGGCGTACCCTTCCAAGCAGCCATGGAGTAGGTCAGCTTGTAGTTGCCAGGCTCCAGCGTAAGCGGATAACTGTTCTGACGTCCATACTCGGCTGTGCCGCTGCGCCAGTAAAGGGCCTTACCCTGATGGCCGCTGAATCCGGCCATCGTGCGTGCCCCGCTGCCATAGCTGTTGGGATACTCGTGGACTACGTTGTCTTCCTGTGTGGCGCGCCAACCCTCTGGCATCGTGCCGTTGGCCACATTGGTGAAGTCGAGTTTGTAGACGGCGGTCACGTCGGCAAAAATGGGTTGCAAGGTGACGTTGTCGTCAGGCATGACAAAGGTGATGTTGTCTGGGTCTGACACGTTGATGGTTTTGGCCATCGTGAAGTAGACCGAGTTGACGACGCGCAGTTCCTTCAGCCTGTAGCCCTGTTGGGCCTCAACAGCGAGACGGATAGTATCACCCTCGGCAGCCTCGCTGACGTTGGGGATAAGGGTGCCGTGCTCGTCGGGACGTACGGTGATGAGGAACTTCTCGGCAGGCTGGCCGGCGGGCATGTAGATAATCTGGTCAATGACCAGGCCTGTACCACCCGTATTGGTGATAACAAGGTTGTTGGTGCCCTCCTTGAGGTTGGCAGATACTTTCACCTTGCGCCAGTCGTTGCGTGCCACCTTCTGACAGGCCACGGAAGTAGTAGTGCCGTTGACGTTGAGGTTGATGTTGCCTGCCTTCGTGGTGTTGCAGTAGCGTACATAGATGTCATACGCTCCAGCTTGCTTCAATTTTAGCTGATGGCGCAGGGCAGCTTGTGTGTTGGTGCCCATCTCGACGTAGCCCATTCCGGCAAACTCGTTGTAGTCCTGTGCCCACCAGCCAGAGTGGGTCAATGCGACGCTCTTCACGTTCTTGTAGTCCATGTTCTCGGCCTCGATGACAATGGAACCAGTGAAATCTTCTGGCTGCTGTGGGGTGGGCAGTGTCTCGGCGGGCAGCAGGTCGGTGGCATTGCGTTCGGCGTTGCCTGTGCAGTTGATTCTCAGGTCGAGCGGACCCATGTGCTTCACGTTGACGGTGAAGGTCTTGGCCTCGGCATCGTAGTTAGACGTGACAGAAGCGGAATGCCCCGTGGCTCCTGTGGTGTGCTTGTTCAACTTGTAGGAAGGCATCTCGCTAACACCATTGACGATGATGACATCGGTCTGCTGGGCAGTGGAGTCGCTACGATAGTTGTTGAGGTAGAAGTCGATGTGGTCGGCATACTCCCGGATGAGACCGCCTGACAGCTTGCCATAAGTGAGCTTGAGGCTCTCGCAAGTGTTGTACTGCAGGGGGATATCGGCGCTGGCCGTCTTGTTCTTATTAAGATAGGTGAACGGAGTATAGGTCACCAACTGATTGCGGTAGCGGTTGACGTAAAGGTCGCCGGTGCTCACTTCAGGATACTGAGCATTGAACTCGTTGACCTTCTTGGCCTGAGTGCTCCAGCGGGAAGAACGGGCCGACTTGCTGACCTGAACAGGGATGCTCTTGGCCAGGTCGTCATATAGTCCAATGACGATGGGGATAGCTCCGTAGCGTCCCGTCTTCTTGAAGTAGCAGAAGTTGTCCATCCATTGGCCGTTGCCACGGTTGAAGGGGTCGGTCTGCTTGTAGAGTCCGTCGTAGAGGTCGCCCCAGGTGGCATAGCGGTCTTCGTCACTACCGCTGGCCACATCATTGCGCACTACAATCTTGGTCTTGGCAATGACCTCCTCACGTGAAGGGATATACATTGTTCCATTGACAATCTGACGGAACATGTCAATCCAGACACCCTTGAAGTTGGGGAACATGCCCCAGTTTCGTCGTGTGTAGCCATCGACCTGTGAGTTGGAAAGATTCTGGAAGTCCTCGGTCCAGATGAGCTCAGGACCATCCCACACGGCACCACCGTTCACACACGTCTGCTCCATCACGGTGCCAATGCCTGCGGCACCAGGGTATTTCTTTCCGTGATTATCGCCCAAGATGGAACCGAGGGCACCATTCCAGCCGCAGTTGTCGTAGCGTACACCATAGTTCTTGGCCAGTCCAGCGATGAAGGGGCCAAAGGTGACGCTCTCATTGTTGTAGAAGCAACTCGACGTGGTGTACTTATACAGCCAGACACAGGCTTCGGGATATTCCTTGCAGGCCTGCAGCAGGTCTTTATTGCGTTTCATCATGCCCAAGGGATTGAGTCCGTGGCTCCAGATGTTGCCACAGAACGAGATGGTCAGGAAACCTCCATACTTGTGGTGCATGGGCACCAATCTGGCGAACAAGGCGAGGCGAGAGGCCTGCGTGCTGCTACTCTCGTTGCCTGCCACGTCAAAGCCCCAGAACTGCTCGGCATAGTTCCAGCCAAGGAAGTTAGGATAGGCTTTGAAGAAGTATTCAAAGGTCTCCATATCATCATCCTGGATATGGGTGTGACCACCCGAAGCAGGCTGGCAGGTAAACCAGAGACCGTTCTGCTGGCATACCGAGGCCCATGACTTGTAGGTGCGTACGGCGCAACGGGGCATACGGTACATGTCGGTATCCTCGTCGTACTGGCAGGAAAGCGAGAGGTTCATACAGACGTAGGGCTTGATATCCTCAGGAATCAGGTCAATGATTTTCTGAGGGTCGGCCGAGTTCCATACGTCAATGTGGACAAGCCAGAGTGGATGCTGGTTGTCGATGGGGCGTCGCTGTTGTGCCGACAGAGTCTGGACGGCGAGGAGCAACAGGACAATGAGGCTATAAGTCAGCTTTTTCACAATATTGGATTTTTTTTATTTACTAATTTTTCTTTTTATTTTTGTTCTTTCCCTTTACAGTTTAACTGCCTGTTGATTTCCATCGTAGCTAACGGTCTGCTGTGCGCCGTTGGGCATGACAAGGGTGAACTGGCGCTTCTGCAACATGCCAGGATAGTTGCCCTTGCGTTCGCCAATGGTCAGGGTGCGGGTACGGTCATTCCAAGTGAAGGTGATGGTGCTGTAGACTCCCTTCTCGTAGTTGTAGTTGTCACCTTCGTCCTCATAGAGCACGAACGAGCCGTCGGCACCAGGATAGAGGCGCACTTCGAGGTTGTCCCAAGCCTTCTCGCCTACATATTGCATCTCGGGGCCAAGGGGCAGGATGCTTCCGGCACGAAGGAACATGGGTACACGGTCAAGCTGTGTCTCTAATGTCACGTTCTGTCCGCCCTTGTAGGCCTTGCCAGTCCAGAAGTCGTACCATGTGGTGCCCTTTGGCAGGTACTTCACGACACTCTTCTTCTCCGACCAGTTCAGTTTGTCATTATTTGCTCCCTCACTATTCACATTCTGGCGGTCCCATCCTGTCATAGCGTTAGTACGGATGATTTTCTCCTCGGTGTACTGCGGGTTGACGATGGGGGCAGCCAATATGCTGCGACCAAAGAGGAACTCGTCGTTCATGTCCCACACTTTCTTGTCGGCGGCGAAGTCGCTGAACAGCGGGCGCATATAGCTCTCATTGTTACTGGTGACTTGCCATGCGGTGCTGTAAAGGTAAGGTAGCAGGCGATAGCGCAGACGAATCTGCTTTTCAATAGCATCATAGACAGGCTCCCCTTTCTTGCCAAACTGCCATATCTCACGGGGAGCGTCGGCACCATGACTGCGGAACACTGGGCAGAACAGTCCGTACTGCATCCAGCGTACATAGAGCTCTTGGAACTGAGGGTTACGTGAAGCCGAGCCACTGCCACGGGTGTTGTAGGAACCACAGAAGAAGCCACCGATGTCGGTATTGAAGTTGGGGTTGCCAGTCAGTGAGAAGCTCAGTCCTGCAGGCACTTGCTTGCGTAGCATGTCCCATGACGAGTTCACGTCACCACTCCACATATTAGAACCATAATGCTGCTGTCCGGCAAAAGAGGAGCGGGTCATGATGAAGACACGCTTGCCACGATCATCCTTACGCTGTGATTGATAGATGCCACGGACGGTCTCCAGCGGGAAGGCATTACGGAGCAGGCGCCATGTGCCGCCATGCACCTTATGGGCATAGTCACTCTCCTTCGGGTTGAAGAAGTCGGGGTCGGTAGAGTCCATCCACCAGGCATCGGTGCCGTAGTCGTAGAGCGTCTTCAGGTATTTCCAATAAATGTCACGAGCTACGGGGCTGAAAGCATCATAGACCTTCACGCCTGAGGGATATTTCATGAGGGGAGGCCATACATGGGAAATACCGCTCTGCGGCCATGTCTCGATGGGCATCAAGAGTCCCTTCTCGTTGAGTTCGCGATATTGCTGGGTCATGGGTCCGAAGCTGGCCCAAATACTAATCATGAAGTGAGCATGCTTCTTGTGCACGTTCTCTATCATCTGTTTGCCGTTGCTGAAGTCTTCAGCGAGAAAGTCCATGGCATTCCATAGATAGTTGCTTCCCCAGTACTGCCAGTCCTGGATAATGCCGTCGAGGGGCACGTCCAAAGCCCTGTACTGGTCAACGATGCCTTCGGTCTCCTTGGCGCTCTTGTAGCGTTCCTTCGACTGCCAAAAGCCGTAGGTCCAGAGGGGGAACATGGGTACGTCGCCACTGAGATGGCGCATCTGGGCAATGACGCCGTCGGCACTGCCACCATACATGAAATAGTAGTCGATGCCCTCGCCAGCCTCCGAGTCAAACGTCATGCCATCGGCATTGTCTTCAAAGAGGGTAGGTGAGTAGTTCTCCCAGTAGAGGCCCCAGCCCTTTATGCTCTGTAGTACGCTCTGGAAGTCCTCAAGGTTGGATTGCTCCATGCGTTTCTTCTCACCGCGACGGTTCATCTTGCCGTTCTGAATGGTGCCTAAGCCGTAGATGGCCTCGTCTTTGTCAAGCACAAAGGTCTGACGCACCTCGGCGACGTTGCAGTTTTTCTCACGTAGCAGCACCTTGCCCTTTGCCGTTAGGAAGGTCAGGTTGCCTTGTGCGTCCTGTCGCACAGTCAGTTCCTTACTCGATGTGGTGTTGCCCTTCTTGCTTACAGCCACGTTTTCTGGGGTGGCCGTTACCACAAGCGTCTTCGTGGGGGTACCCTTCACGACGTGGACGATACTTGGGGTGACGAACTCAATCTTCACATTCTGGGCACTGGCTTGTTGCAGGCAGAAGCTCAGAATCGTCAGGAAAAATAGTTTCTTCATAAAGTCAGAGGTTTAGTTGTATTTATTTCGATAACTTTCCATTGATAATTAGTTTTTTGCCGTCAACGATGTAGAGACCGTTCGGCAGCTGTCGCAACGCATCATAGGTGCCAAGGCAGCGTCCGTCGAGTGTGAACACACGGCAACCTGCAGGCAAGGATGACCGCAGGGGGGCGTCCACTCTATCCTGTCCAAGTGTACGATGACGCAAGGCTGAGCGTAGGGCATACCACGCTGGTTTCTTTGAGAGTCCTGACGTGTAGAGTAGGGGATTGGATCCCGAACGCCAACTGTCATTGTCTTTCAATCCCCATATCACCAGGTGCGGACAATTGTCGTTGTTGAGCACGATGTCGGTGATGACGCGGTAGTTGCGTGCCTGTTCCTCTAAGTCTTTTGCCGAGGTCGAGGGCGTGCCCATGTCCAGTTCTGTGACGATGCACTTCAATCCGTCCTGACCGAAGCGCTGTATGGTGCGCTCAAGCTTGACGGAGTCAACGTCGCCTATTGAGAAATGACACTGCAGGCCTACGCCGTCGATAGGAATCTGACGCTGCTGCAAATGCTTGACAAGGTTGTAGAAAGCCACCGACTTTGCCTTGCCTTGCAGTTCCACGCCATAGTCGTTCAGATAGAGAACGGCTGTTGGGTCATAGCGACGGGCGAAGACGAAGGCCGAGTCAATATAGTCGTCGCCGATGGCTCGCTGCCAGACGGTCTGCCGCAACGTGTAGGCTTCGGGATTAGAGCGGATGATCGACTGGTCATCATCGAGACATTCGTTGACCACGTCCCATTCCGTCACCTTTCCCTTGAAGTGCTTCATCACGTTGGCGATACGCTCTTCCATCAGTTTCAACGCCTCGGCACGACTCCAGTTCTTGTCGTTCTTCTTGCCATCGCTGCTCAACCATTGTGGTTGTTGCTGGTGCCACACAAGACAGTGTCCACGCATGGTCATTTGGTGTCGCTGGGCGAAGTTGACAAGGTTGTCGGCTGCCCAGAAACTGAACTCCCCACGGTTGGGCTGCAGGGCATCCATCTTCATCTCGTTCTCGGCTACCAGCATGTTGAACTGAGTTCCAGCCTCCTTCGTTTCCGACAGGTTCTCGTTGGTAATGTCCGTTTTCCAGGTAGAGATAGCCGTACCAATAAGTTTATGATTCTTCACGGCATAATAACGCAAAGTGTGCGTATCACTCTTGTCGTCGATGCCATCATCATAGAATGCCCCCATGGTGCTTTCGGGATCATCGGGATTGTCTGGATTGTCTGGGTTGTCGGAATTCCCCGGTTCGTCAAGGCTGACCAATCGCAACACCAGTTTATACTGTCCGTCCTCCTCACGCTCTGCCAACTGCCAAGTGTAGCGGTCGGGCTGTTTCAGCTCAAACTGCCAGTCGCCTGCCTGCGATGCTTTCCCTTTGGCTGTGAGCAGGACAAACTCGTCGCCCACTTTCACGTCGGCCTGCTCGTCGAGTACGATCTGTGCCACAGGCATCTTGTCGCTGACAGAGAAATCCTGCGCCAAGTTGAAGTATTTCACGTTGCCACCCACCAGTAGCGCATCGTGGTCCTCCACCGATGCGATTTTGAAGCGGAGCACCGAAGCGGGACGCACAAAGAGATGGGCACTCTTCGATGGGGTGGCATAGTTCTTAATAGTAAGTAATCCAATATGATCATCCCCTGGTTCTATCGTTCCGTAGTTATCTACACAGCCGCCAATGCTGCCCGTACCGCCAAGCAGGCCTTGCTCGAAGACATAGGCCACGGCTTCGGTATCATTCGGACGGGCCCCCAAGGCACCACGCCACTTCTTCGATTCTGCCTCGGCACGGTCGTTCATCACCAAGACACGTCCTTCCAGTACACGTAGCGCACCACTCAGGTAGTTCTGGTTGCCAGTGATGCGATAGGTTCCCTTGCCTTCCTTGATGATTCCGAGTGGCGTGTCGTCACGATAGTCTGAAGGTCTGATGGTGCCGGCGAGGGTGGCATCGGTACCCAGGTTGCCGAGAAGGTAGTAGGCAGCCCTTGAATTCTTCATGTAGCCTTGCAGCGTGGAACCTGCTTCGGTCTGCAGCTCACCGATACGGAAGCCAGCCCCTGCGGTGTTGGCTTCGCAACAGATGGTAGCCCCCTGATGCAATGTCACATGGTTGTTAGCCATAGAGGGGTTCACTTTGCCCGACCTGATGGCATCCTCAATATTCTCTGGCGAGAACGACTTCCCGCCATGAGCCAGCACGACGCCATAAAAGCCTGCCGAGGAGGAGTTCTCAGGGAAAGGATAGACATGAATATCGCCACGATAGTTGGTCCAGTTGGGCCATGCAGCCCCTTTGGCTGTTCCGAGATAGCAGCGTTCGCCTCCAGCATAGAGGTTCAGCGTGCCCGTTCCACTGATGGTTGAGGAGAAATAGCAGTAGCGAGCCATCTTCACGTTGACGGTCTTACTCGCTGGCAACGAAATAGCTTTGTCGTAACTGATATAGCTCGACGACGTGTTGTTTCCGCTAATATCAATATTCTCCTCCGTCTGAGCCGCGACAGGGGCCCAGGACAG
>Ga0326512_10001941_pt1 | contig 15517 bp, 18 predicted proteins | sample 1_2617_0518_D_FD_203652 | JGI IMG/M metagenome (GOLD analysis project Ga0326512, IMG submission 203652) | Bovine rumen microbial communities from UC Davis, California, United States - 1_2617_0518 | ecosystem: Host-associated > Mammals > Digestive system > Stomach > Rumen | place: USA... | reverse complement strand
GCATTTTTAAGAGTAGAAAATAATAAGATTTCTGACGTTATTGTAGCTCATACAAAAGATTTCGTATCTGTAAAACTTGAAGTATCTTATGATGTAGATTTTCTTGAAAAATATAAAAATAAGTGGTTTTCCGTAGAAAATTATGTAAAACATCTTTGTGATAAAGAAAGAAGTTTGTTAAAACAGGAAGTTCAGAAATATACTATTGAAGAATTTTATACTAATGCTACAGAAATCGTTAGAAAAGTAGTGCTCGATCTTAATGAAAAAACATCTACAGAAGGTAGACCTAAAGGTAGATTCTTTTCTGAAAATGGTATGCTTGTAAAAGATGTAGAACTTTTAGCTGTTAAAGTCCAGGCTAACATAGCAAAAATTCTTGAATCTCATCAGTCAGATATTGTTGAAAAAACATTATCTTTATCAGAAGCAGCACAAAAAGCTGAAGTAACAAAACAGTTAACTGAGTATCAGCAGAAAGAACAGCAGCTTGAATATGAGGTTCGCCAGCAGCAACTTAATCTTGATGCACAGTTTGAAAAGAATAAAATTCTTGCTCAAAATGAAATTAATGAAAAGAAGAGAGCTGCGGAAGCCGCTAAGGTACAGGCAGAATCTGATCTTCAGAGTATTTTAACCGCAATCGAAGACGCAAAGAACGCCCGCGAAAAAGCTAGCAATGAAATAGCTATTGAATATAAGAAAAAGCAGGCAGATCTTGAAAAAGCAAAACAGGAAGCTTATGCAGCAACAATTAAAGAAATTGTAACATCTATTAGTCCAGATCTTATTGCAGCACTTACCGCTAAAGCAAATTCTGATCTGTTAGAAACAGTTACAGTTAATATGTCACCTCTTGCTATTGCACAAGATAAGAGCGTACCTGAAGTAGTTAATAAGTTACTTCGTGGAACTTCTCTTGAAGGTATTCTTAAATCTATTCCTGAATAAAATAAAGAGGGTTATTAACACCCTCTTTATTTTTTTATAAAATTTTGATATAATATACTTATAAAAATAAGAAAGGAAATGATTTATAAATGATACGAGAAATTCCGAGAAGAGATATGAAAATATGCTTATCAAGTGATATGAAGTTATCTAAAAAATTTAATAATGGAGTTTTTTGTATTTGTGGAAATTTAATTAAATTTAAAAATAGAAAACCTTATGAAACTGTTAAAATAATTTGTCCAGATTGCGGTTTTGAAATAATTTATGGTTGAAAGGAGAAAAAATGCCGATTCATGATAATCTTGGAAAACGTATGAAAGAAAACTATGAAAATATACCAAATGTACGTTTAACTCGTAGAACTCCTGTTGCTATTCGTATTGATGGAAAAAGTTTTCATACCTTTTGTAGAGAATTTAAAAAACCTTTTGATGATATTTTAATTAAAACTATGCAAGAAACAATGCAATATCTTTGTGAAAATATCCAAGGATGTGTTTTTGGATATACACAATCAGATGAAATTACATTGATTCTTATTGATTATGCAAAATTAGAAAGTTCTGCATGGTTTGATTATAAAATACAAAAACTTTGTAGTATTGCCGCATCTATGGCTACTATGAGTTTTAATAAACGTCTTATTGCTAATTTAAATGATATTTTAGTTGATGTTTTTATAGACGGTAATAACAATAAAGAAACTAAATATAATAAATATATTGATACATATTGTAGAGCAATTAATAAAGGTGCAATGTTTGATGCCCGTTGTTTTAACATTCCAAAAGAGGAAGTAACTAATCTTATTTATTGGCGGCAGCTCGATGCAACACGTAACTCAATTCAAATGGTAGCACAAGCTAATTTTTCACATAAAGAAATACAAGGATTATCTTGTAATCAGCTTCAAAACAAACTTCTTACAGAAAAAAATATCAATTGGAATGATTTACCTATAGTAAAAAAACGGGGTTCCGCATGTATTAAAGATGAAAATAATCATTGGTTTATTGATAAAGAAATGCCAATTTTAAAAGATGATCGTAATTATATTGATAAATTAATCTTTATAAATGAGGAATAAAAGCAGGAGAGATTATTCTCTCTTGCTTTTTTATATTTTTTTTATTATAATATATTTATAAAATAAAAAGGAGATTAAAATATGAGATTAGATTATTTTCTTTATATTGCGGAAGCCGAAGGTATAGAATCTGTAACTAGTACCAGACAAACTCATATTGAGGCTGCTATTAAAGATTTTATTAAAATGGCAAAAGAAGGTTATGATATTAATAACGATACCATTCAAACTACAGTCTTTAAGAATCATAATATTATTAATATAACAGAAGACGAGTGTGAATATATTGCAAGGAAAGTAAGAAGAGCAATTTAATTTTATTTTTTAAAAAAATTTTGATATAATTTATTTATCAAAAGAAGAAAGGAAGTATGACCTATGATGAATTGGAAAGTTGCTCCCTCTTATAAAAACGCAAAGATCCTCTCTGTTAATGAAGATACAAAAAAGGCTTATATTGAAGAACAGTGTGATCGTTGCGGCGGTTCCGGTCTTATCGCAGCAAGAGTAGAAAATGGTCATATTATTCCTATTCCTGTTGATGGTGGCATTTGTTATAAATGTCACGGAGACGGAAAAATCCATAAATGGGTAAAAGCTTATACTGAAGAAGAAATGAATAAATATCTTGCTTCTCAGGAACGAGCAAAAGAAAGGAAAGCTGAAAAAGCTGAACTTGAAAGACAGGAAAAACTTAACAAAAGTAAAGAAAACCAGGAAGCACTTCTTGCTAAGTGGGGATATAATGTAGAAAATCCTCTTATCTGGTTAGTTGGCGGCGGCAGTACCTATGAAATTAAAGACCAGCTTAAAGAAATGGGATGTAAATTTAATCCTGCATTTGGCTGGTATAGTAACCATCCAATTGATGTTCCTATTGGTTATGGTATGGCAAGTATTAATTTTTATGATGTATATGTTTGGTATCCGCTTTCTGAAAGGTTTGAACTTAAAGATAATGCTAAAGAGATTGCGGACGCTGCTAAAGCAACACTTGAACCTGAATCTCATTCTGAATATGTCGGGGAGATAAAAGAGAGACTCCGCGATCTTAAGGTTACATTAACCGCAGTCCGCAGTTTTGATAGTTTTTATGGCACATCATTTATTTATACTTTTACATATGGAGAAAATGTTCTTGTATGGATTACTTCCTCTTGTAAAGATATTGAAGAAGGAGAAGAAATTCTTCTTACGGGAACGGTAAAAGAACATTCAGAATATAAAGGAATCAAGCAGACAAAACTTTCCCGTTGTATTATTAAAAAGGAAGCGTAAAAGCTTCCTTTTTTGATTTTTTAAAAAATATATGATATAATTATGTTATATAAAAAATACAAAGAAGGTATTTTAAATGACATATGATAGACAAGAACTTTTAAAAATGTTATCTGTAGTCCCTTTTTATGATGGAATGGAATTTCATGAGGGTAAAAATAATGAATTTTTCAATTATATGGGCAATGATTTTTTTAATCTTTATTATTATGCTTATGGGGCCACCAAGCTCGCACTCATTCCATTAAATAAAGAAAAAGATTATGTAATTAAAATTCCATATACAGGTTCTTATAACCATGAATATGAATATTACGATAGTTATTCTAATTATTATCCAGAAAGAGTAGATTATTGGGAGTATTGTGCAGCGGAAAACAAAGAACGTATTTGGGACTATTGTGCTTGTGAAGTAGAACGATATAATACAGCTTTAGCAGAAGGCTTTGCAGAATATTTTGCAAAAACTGAATTATTAGGATTTATAAATAATTATCCTATTTATGTTCAAGAAAGATGCACTACTTTTAGTGATACAAATCATAAACATAACAAAGAAGAAAAAATAAAAACTCTTAATTGTTGTAAATATTATGGTATAAATCAAGACTGGTTAACAGATTTTCGTTTATACTATGGAGAAGAACAATTACTTAGTTTTATTGATTTTATATCTCTTTTAGGATGGGATGATGATTTAAGAAATGAAAATATTGGTTATATAAAGAATCGTCCTGTTTTAATTGATTATAGTGGATTTTATGAATAAGGAGAAATAATGAAAGATAGAGAAAGGGTTTGTGTTTATTATTTAAATGAAGGCAATTGTTTAAAAGGGCATGAAGGTACTTTTAAAAAAACATGTCAATTTTGTAAAGATTATCATGCTAAAAAGAATGCTATGCCGAGACGTAAAGATTTAAGAAAAGAAAAACAGCGAAAATGGGAAAATGATATACGAAATTTTGAATAAAATAAATTGTATTTTTATAAAAATTTTGATATAATTATTTTATAAAAATACAAAGGAGAAAAATATATGGGATTTGCTATTCCATTTTTTAGAAAATTTAATTATTTAAATTAGGATATTCAATTAAATATTAACTATAAACCAAAAATTAAAGAACTAGATAATTTTATTGAAAAATATGGGTCACATCGAATTAATTTAATTTTTAAAAATAACATAATAGATAATGATTTTGAAATTTTAGATGCTTTAAAAGAAAAGTATCCAAATTGTAAATTATTTATCTGTATGCCATTTTTTAATAATGAATTAGATAATTATTTAAATAAACATAATTTTCCATATTATTATAATGAAATTATTACCACCTGGGATAAATTTCAAGGTTTTTTAAAATTAAATGTAACAGACATCTTTATTGGAGAAGATTTAGCATTTAATGCTAAAATTCTTAGTTTTAATGCTAAAAAAAATAATAAATCTTTACGCAGTTATTGTAATGTATGTGAATCTTCTTGGGAAAAAACTCCTTCAATAAAAACTTTTTTTATTAGACCTGAAGACTTAGAAGTTTATGAAAATTATATTGATACTTTTGAATTTTATGCCAATATAGATGATCCTGTAAGATTAAATACTTTGTATCAAGTCTATGCTAAAGATAGACAATGGTATGGAAAATTAAAAGATTTAATTGTAGGTTATGAAGGAGAAGAAGATAATAAATATATTATACCTCGTTTTGGAGAATCAAGAGTAAGTTGTGATAAACGTTGTATGAAGAATGCTAATGGCGCTTGTCAAATTTGTGATCGTATTATTGATTTACATTATGCTTTAAAAAATCAAAATATAGTAATATCATTTTAGGAGAAAAATAAATGACAAAAGTGAATGTTCCAAAAAATTATATTGTAACAAGAGAACAGAAAAGAGCTATCGCTAAGCAGAATATGAAGAAAGCTGGAAAAAAGGGCTTTTGTAAACATGGATATACTTTTAGTATCAATCCTTTTACAGGCGAACCATCAGACAGAACCCGAACTAAAAGTTATTTTGCAGAACATTGGAGAGAATATATCGAGGTAAATGAATAATGGCAGCAAAAGGAACAGAATCTAAAAATCTAATTTTTAAAAAAATGATGGAGATTTACCCTGGTAGCTTCTGGGAAGATGAGAACAAGATATTGCGGATTCCGCTTGATGAAAATGGGACTAGAGTAGAAATAAAAGTTACTCTAACGGCTGCAAAAAATAATCTTGGTGAAGGCGGCACTACACCACTTAGTGCTTTTAGTAATGATCCAATTTCAAATGTTGTATCAACTCCCGCAACAGAAGAATTAGAACCAACACAAGAAGAAAAAGATAACGTATCTAAACTTTTAGCTTCTCTTGGACTATAAAAGGAAAAAATATGTCGCATATTTTAAAATTTACTGAATGGGAAATGAATGGAAAATGGTACACCAATGATGTTAGTGATTTAGCGCACGGTAGTGCATATTGGTGGCATCCCGCAAGAATGTTAAATATATCTTTGACAGATTATGTTCTTCTTTTGAAAAATCAGTTCCATGCAATAAATTTTAAATTTTTAAATCAAAGAGTCCTTACATGGGAGTGGCAATCTTATGCGGATTGCCACAGATTTACCCTTTTTATAAATAAGGAAGCTATTAAACGAAAATATTTTATATGTTAAATACTGGGGCGTGGCGCAATCGGTTAGCGCAGTGGTCTTATAAACCAAAGGCTGGGGGTTCAAGTCCCCTCGTCCCTATTTTTAAGGAGGAAATAAATGAAAAAAATAATAAAATTAATCAGTAGTATGATTCTACTGATATTTTTAACATGTTCAAATATATTTGCTATCAGTGATAAAACACTTTAGTTCAAATAGCAATTAATTTAGTAGAAATTTAATTATCAATAGACAAGAATTTATTTAGGAGAATATAGAGTTACCTTTTATTGCGGCGGCTCTTGTTGTTGTGGAGAATGGGCTGGATCTCCAACTGCATCAGGGGCGTGGCCGCAAGCTAATCATACATGTGCATGTGGAGAAGATATACCATATGGAACAGTACTTTATGTTGAGGGTTTAGGGTATTATACATGCGAAGACCGCGGAGTAGAAGAAGGATGTATAGATATATATGTCAATAACCATTCTTAGATACCCTCTTGGGGATTAGCATATATTAATACGTATCGAATATAGTAATATTTTACTTTTTTAAAAATTTTTTATATAATATTTATATAAAAAAAGGAAGGAAAAATATATGAGTCGTTCTTTTAAAAAACATCCTTATTGTACAGATGGAGGAAAAGCAGGAAGAAAACCATGGAAACGAAGGGCTAATAAAATAGTTAGAAAATATAAAAATAATCTTGCAAATGGCAAAAATTATAAAAAACTATATAACTCTTGGAATATTCATGATTATATATCAAGATGGTCATGGCCTGAAGTAAAAAAAGAATGGGAAAATGGATTAAAAAATACTTATTTACGAGAACATTATCCAACTCTTAAAGAGCTTTATAAATTTTGGAAAAAATGTTATCATAGTAAATAAGGACAAAACCTGTTTGATCTTTTAAAAAATTTTTGATATAATATTACTATAAAATATAAAGGTCTTATTTACTTTATTCCTTAATAAAAGTAAAGGTTTTCAGATTGCCTCATATACTCCTCAGTAGTTTTACCATAAAACTAAAGATGTCGTATATGCGCGGATGGGTTAATAGGTTTCTCCGCCGTAGTTATTCAAAGTGTTGAAAGTATAGGGAAAGATGGCCATTATCCCGAATTATGCACCATTCGTATATTGGATTAGTATAGTAGATTTCCAATCTTCTGGGGTGGGTTCGATTCCCACATGGTGCTTTTGGCTGACGAAGCCACTGATAGTTATTTAGTCTATCAATTTAAATAAAACTAAACGTTTTAAGACGTAGAACTTAACCGGCGACATGGTAAGCACGCGGCGATAGAGATTGTGGCTAAAAACTTTCTCGCTTGCTCGGCGAAAAAGAGTCTAGGCGGCTGCAGACGTATCCTAGTTTATTTTTAAAAAGGAGAAATAAAAAATGAGTGATGTAAGACTTAAACTTTCACCCCCGTGGATTACATATGTAAATGAATTGTAGGCTCTTTTTGATGGCGATCCGCTTATTGCATTTAATGTAAATTACAATACTAGTGATGGACCTTCTGTTGTACTTGCTTGTGGAAATGGAGATAAAACAGCTGCTTTAATGGAATTACTTCCAACAGAAAAAGTTTTTGGAAATATTGTACTTAATATTTCTATTGATGGTGTTCCTTCAAATCGTACTTTTACTTCTGCAAAAGAACTTTTTGAAGTTGCATTTGAGGGAAATCCTGCTTTTGCTTATGCAGTTACTCCAGGAGATGATACATATTGGATTCCTGCAACTTATGTTGTATTTAAGAATTATGTAGTTCAGTTTTTTAATGATAATTTAAATGATTGTCATGGTATTGTAAGTACTCTTTATGAAACAATTGCAAATGATGTTTTTGAAGAATATAAAGAATTTTATAATGCTCCTGTTTATTTTAATACAGATATTGAGCATGGAGCACTTGGTAAACCACTTGGAGAGTGGCCGTAATTGATTTTTTAAAAAAATTATTATATAATAATTATATAAAACAAATACCGATAGGCAAGTATTAAAAGCCGATAAGAAAATAAAGCTCTGTATGTGGAACATCTGTGGGGAGAACACAGCGCCGTAATATACGGTGATAAATCAATAAAGTCTATGCAATTCACAGGAGATGCGTGTGATTAAGATCCGAAACGAGTATACCGTAGGATTCAAAGCCTAAAGGAGGATTAGGATCAACTGCACACTCGGTAAACTTCAGTATAGGGAAGTAAAATCTATACCGATGAAGAAAGTAACTTCTAAAAACTGTCGGTGGAAGACCGACAATGAAGCGGAATCGTCAAGTGGTTAAGACACTAGCCTCATAAGCTAGTAATCCTAGGTTCGAATCCTAGTTCCGCTACTGTGTTCTCCGTCTAAGGTAGCTCCTTAGCGGTACCTAAGAACACCCTCTTCACCGTTCTGGTTGGATTATAGTAACGGGAGATCGAAGTACAAGGTCATTAGTATAGTGAAAAATGTCAGACGTGACTATGTAGCTAAACGTGATCCTCATGAGTTTTTTGGATTTTTTCCCATCGAGTGGTGCAGGGAAAAAGATCTAGGCGCAGGGTGGCTAGTCTTTAGAGCGGGAGCTCAACTACCCCACATGGGTAGGTACAGAGAATCGGCAAACTCGGCGGTCTGTAAAACCGTTGCTCTTTAGCGTAGTGGGGTCGGCACCCACTCTGCCCATTCAAGATACTTACAATAATTAATATAAACCGATAACCTTAATATAGTCGTTTCAAATGTTTTTATTTGAAATTTTCTAAAAAATATTATATAATATTTATAGAAAGTTAAGAAAAGGAATTGGAAAATATTCCGAGAGAGATTGATGGAACGGCATACATTCTAGTTTTAGAAACTAGTTTTTGCGGGTTCGAATCCCGTGTCTCTCACTAGTGGAGATCCGCCTCCACTATAAGTGCGGGATAAAACCTCCTCCTTGCGATCTGCAAATCGTTGAGAGTGAAGAAAGGGAGAGCCATTAGTTGCAGCAAAACGTGCCCCCTGTGAGTAGTTCAGAGGTTAATCTACTTTTTTAAAATAACTAAGGAAAAACTTATGAGATTCACAATCTTAAGCATTGATGAAGTTACCTTTTTAATCAATGCGGCTATACTCGACTAAAAGTTAAGTCGCCATTAAATTGGAAATCAAAGTGCAAGACTTTGGTATAGCATTTATCCTAACGAAATGGAGGTATGGTCCATTGGGCTAATTAAAAATAAGTTAAGATGATTTGGAATTAAACTAATAAAAACTCTATAGGATATAAAATTTTTGGTGCGGTTTCCTTTTAACACCACCATTAAGCGATCGTAAAAAGGTGATTTTTTATAAATTTTTTAACATAAAAAATTTATAGCATTGGATATTATTTACAATACTATTCACCAAGTTGGCTTAATAACTAAAAAGAGACTAGTATTGTCGGCACAGATTTTTTGATAATTTTTTCTATGTCGTGAGGGAAAGAAAAAATTTCTTGATCAAGCGGATGGTAGTCCGTATAAAACTACTCAAAAGGGAAGGGCAGCGCCGGAACATAAAAACTCCAAAATAGTATTATTTTTTCAAGGAATGGTGGGCGCCAATATATAAAGACCGCCATTTTATGCCGCTCTAGCGCAATTGGCAGCGCAAGAGTTTTGTAAACTCTAGGTTGTGGGTTCAAGTCCCACGGGCGGCTTTAAAGACGTTTACAGCAATTATAATAAAGGAATAGACTGTTAATCTATAAAATAAAACGTCTTGATATTTAAAAAAATTTTTGATATAATATATATATCAAAAGAAAAACTTCAAACTTAAAAAATGGTTGAGGAGGCTTTGACTATGGTAAATAAAAAAGAAGTGGTTTATATGGTCAATTATAAAGATGATGATAACAAAAAGCATATTACATTTGTCAAAGGTTATTCTCAGGTAAAATTTTTGGAAGATAGGTTTGGAACAGTAAAATTTGAAAAAACTGAGATATATGATAAGATTTCTCGGGAATTTGATTATTAAATAAGTTATAGCGTCTAAACAGGGTTTTGTTATTTTTCTGAAGGCAGGAGACGTAAAACAGGCTGAGAAAAATAACTTTGGCTTTATGGTGTAAAGGTTAGCATACTTGACTGTCTATCAAGAGATTTGGGTTCGATTCCCAATAAAGCCGTTTTAAAAAAGAAAGGAGGATTTAAAATTGTTTACTTTTTTAAAGTAGTTTTTTAATGATGAACATATGTTCATTAATCTCTATGAAGCACAACATAGTCCAGATTCAAAATCAATTATTAATTTTCTCAACCAATACGTTATTTATTGATTTTTAAAAAGTTTTTTGATATAATATATATATCAAAAGAAAAGGAGAAATAAAATATGTTTGATGATTTTGATCTCTATGAATCTTATGAAGAATATGAAGATTTTGAATTTATACTGACTAAAGAAGATGAAGATGAGTTAAACAAACTTTTTAATTAATTTTTTAAAGACCTATACTGCAATTTAATATCTGATGAATAAAAGTTTAGGGAAAGCAACGAGGTAGATTTAAAAATAGAACGAATTTGGTATCCTCATTTTTACAAAAAAGAGTCTATTAGGTCTTGAAAAGGGGGTTATCGTCCAGTGGTTAGGACTTACGGCTGTTAACCGTACTACGAAGGTTCAAATCCTTCTAACCCCGTTAAGGTAAGTAAAACCTGTTAAAACCTTAATTCACAGGTCGTCAGCCATCGTTAGGCTGGGATGATAACCTGATAATCAAAGAATTGATTTATTTCTTGCCAATTATAAATCTGAAAGCATCTCAAGTGATGCCGGTTAAGTCTTAATTCTAGGAGTAAAGAATATAAAGATATGTCGTTTTCGTACATTAAAACGAAAACATAGGTCATGCACAGATAAGGGGTTGAACCCGACCCTCGGTCGTCCAAAGATTGGCTATCAGGGGATTCGCTGTTACGTCACAGCGACAAATTCCACTCTGCGGAGTGAGAAGAAATTAATGGAGTCGCCGCTTGGGGCATGTTCGCAATACCAAGCATAAAGACTTAGACAGCTTACCGCCGGCAATGGTGTGCCCATACCGGAGGCAAAGCGTAAGTCTCATAGGACCGGTTAGTCAAGTGGCTAAGATATTACCCTTTCACGGTAAGGACAGGAGTTCGATTCTCCTACCGGTTACTTCAAGGGATTGTAAGGCCTGAATTAACAGGATATGACGTGTAGGAATGAAGCCCTGCGGAAATATTAAGTGACCACAGATTGAAGCATTGTGACTTCAATAGAACACAGGATAAGGAAACTCTGGGCCTGAGATTAATATTTTGTCTCGTGAGCGACGAACGTAGTCCCTGACCAGTTTGTATATTTCCGGCGGAAGACGATTATGAAAAAAGCGAAATATACTTAATTTTAATACTGGGAGTTGATAGACCCCTTAAAGGATAATAACCATCTATCTTTAATCTCTATTCGAGTGGAGAGCCACTCTTTTTAATAAAAGAGGTAAAAGGAGTGCGGAAGCCGTTTCCGCGTGTCCTATAAAATTAGCTTCCTTGAGCAAATGTCTTGGATAGACGCGGCGATAAGAGGAGTAGGGGCAGTTCCTACATAGGACATTTTAAATATAATTTAAACAAATTATATTTTAATCTTCCTTTCTATGTATTATTTATAAAATTCTCAGTAATATTAATGGTAAATATTCTAATACTTTGTATTAGTTGTAAGGTTCGATTCCTTACCTGAGAACTTCAAAAAATTGATAATATATAAATTTTTTGTTATAATAATTATAAAAGAGAAAAAAGGAGATTTATTTTTATGAAAGATAAAGTACAGGGTTTGTTATTTTATTTTGAACATTCTGGAGAACTTGATCCAGGTATCCAGGAGCAGGTAATTGATGTCCTCAGCACCTATCTTGAGGAAATGCAGGCTGCGGAAGAAGCTGCTAAGAAGAAGAGAAAGAGTCCTAATAAGAGCGGAATCCTTCGTATTGATGCAGAAACAGGAAAGATTATTGCAGAATATGCGACACAGAAGGAAGCTTTGGCGGCAATTGGTAAGGAAGGTAAGTCTGGTATTGGGGATGCTCTAAACGGCAGAACCAAGACACATAAAGCTTACGGAGATGTATGGTATTTTAAGGATGAGTATCAGGCATAATAAGTAAATAATCTTAATATAAAGACAGTAGAAAACAGCAAAATAATCAAAAAATTTATTTTAACATTAACAAATACAAGAGGTTTTTATTAAAAAATATTTTTTATGCTGTCTTGTATATATACTGTGGCGGAATAAGTAGACGCTTACTGCATTGGGTAACTGGTGCAGCGATGAAATCAGAAATCGAATTGCAATCAGACTGAAAGTAGTCGATGGATTGAAGGAAGACACGAGTGGGTAGTATGCAATGGAGTCCTAACGTAAGTTCAGAATCTTCCATGTAAGGTGTAAATCCTTACCAGTATATTTGATAAAGTGATGCCAGATCATTCTGGATAGCGGATATCCGCACTGGGAGACTAATGCAGTGATACCCTTCATGGTAGAATATGGATGGCAATGGGAAAAGACCATATTATCAGGTGATGGAATAGGTAGACATAGACTACATGGATCGCGAGGTAGCATCTGACACAAACAAATTCTCGCGGGTGTCATGTGAGGTGCAAATCCTCACCCTGATAATTATCTATATATAGTATCTTTTGTATTAAAAACTTTATTTGAATAATAATAAACGCGGGCGTGGCGGAATTGGCAGACGCACGGGACTTAAAATCCCGAGAGCCTAGCTCGTGAGGGTTCAAGTCCCTCCGCCCGCATTGACTCCCCCTAAGTGAGTCCTTCTGTATGGTGAAATGATATATCCGCAGACGTTCTTCATACGATAGTTGAAGAATAAAATAAATAAAGCATATGTTATTTATTTTATTATTATAATCCTCTAAATATACTTAATTAATTTTTCTGTACTTATTGATCCTCTTTTGAAAACTATAATATGCTATAGAGTTTAACTAACAGATTAAACAATAAATGAAGAAAGAAAAAATATAAATATAAATTTTTGAATTGAGGCGTTATTTTATAAAAATGGATGAGGTGTGGCAACGCAGACCCCTTAATAATGTCTAGGCGTTAAGTAAATGAAAAAATTTATATTTATATAGATTAAATATAGCATATATTAAATTTATATGCTATCTGGCTCGGTGGTCAAGTGGTTAAGACGCTAGTCTCTAAAACTAGAATCTAGGGTTCGATTCCCTAGCGAGCTAGATTAAAGATAGTTACAGCAATATTTAATATCTCTGGATGATAAATTACTCTGCAAAAGTAATGAAAGTACGTTCGAGTCGTACGCAAATAAACTATCTTGTATATGGTCACATGGCAGAGTTTGGCTTAATGCAGCGGATTGCTAATCCGCCGACGGGGAAATTCCTCGTCCGGTGGTTCGAATCCACCTGTGACCGCGAAAGAGTCATACAGCAATTTTAAATAAGTAGTCAAACGGTTAAGACAAATCCCTTTTAAGGATTCTATGAGGGTTCGAATCCCTCCTTGCATATGACTCTTGTTTTGGCGGTAATCCGGCTGGATGAGGAGACGCTCTTGAAAAGCGTTAATACGTGATGAGCGTATTAGGGGTTCGAGTCCCTTTGCCGTCGCTAAAAAATAAATAAGAAAGGTAAAAAAATATGTTTCCAATTACAAAGTATAAGTTTTTTACAACAGCAGATAATAAAACAATCGCAGTTTCAACTTATGCAGGAAAGACAATTCGTGGAGTAGCTAAGCTGGATCCTAGAGATAATTATGATCCAGATTTTGGAAGAAAGCTGGCGGCCGCCCGCTGCGAAGAAAAAGTAACAAAGAAAAGAATGAAGCGTTCTATGACAAAACTTCAGGAAGCCGTAGAAAATAAAATGAAAGCAGAAGAACGTCTAAATCAGATGATTCTTTATAACCAGGAAGCAATTCTTGCTCATAAAGAAGCAAAAGACTACATTGATAGTCTGAGAGGATAAATAATGGAAAATAAATCAGTAATGACTCATAATGATTAGGAAAATTTAACTTTCGAATAGAAAATTAGAAAAGAATATGACCAAGCAGTAAAAGAAGGTTTTTTAGGTTCTTTTGAAGAATATATTGAATTAAGAGATTATCTTTGATTTTTAAAAAAGATTATTATATAATATATTTATAAAATATATAAGACACATACAGCAAAATATATATACAAGTATGTTATATGTTAAATTGGTTCAAATCCAATCTTATGCCTTTAGGTATAGGTAGCTTAATTGGTAAAGCAATATAGTATTAAATGTGTCTTGATTATCGGGGTATAGCGTAATTTGGCTAGCGCGCTTCATTTGGGATGAAGAGACTGTGGGTTCGAGTCCCGCTACTCCGATTGTGGCTGTGGCAGATTTGGTAATGCAGCGGATTGTGGATCCGCCTTATGTGGGTTCAAATCCCATCGGTCACCTTGGGTAACTGGAATGACGCCTGATTTTTCAGAAACGTGACTAGGACGCTAGCCCCCAACTAAAAATAAAACCAGTAAAAAAATATTAAAGTTAGGAAAGGAACTAACAATTATGAAATACTACAGTGAAACATTAAACGCGCTTTATGATACAGAACAGGAACTGATCAAAGCGGAAACAAAAGCAAGAGAAGAAGAGCGTAAAAAGCTTGAAGCTGAAAAAGCTAAGAAAAATGCAAGAGCAACAAAAGCTAAAGAAGTCGAACAGGCTTTGAAAGAAGCTAATGAAGCTCAGGCAAAAGCTATTAAGTTGCTAAAAGAATTTACAAATGAATATGGATATTTCCATATGTCTTATTCTACTGATGATGTAAAAAACAAAAGTGCCACAAAAAATGAAAATGACAAATATAATGTAGATTCTTTTTTTGATCTATTGGGATCTTTTCTTCAGGGATAAGTAATACCTGTTTGAGATATGGTGTAAAAGGAAACATAAAATCTTTAAATAGATTTAGATTTAGGTTCAAATCCTAATATCTCAAATTATTTTATATTTAAATAAAAAGGAGAATAATACTATATGTCTAGTAAGTGGACAAAAGTAGCAACAAACGCTTTAGAAGAATGGAATCCTGAAAATATTGCGGAAGACCCTAAAGAAAAAGCTAGATTAAGATGGGAACGTAAGAAAAAGAATTTTAAATGGGGAATGAAAGTTTCTGAAATGAAACCTGTAAAGCCAAAAAAGAATTATAAAAAAGATATTGATGATGATGATTAATTTATTTGTTTTTTATTAAAAAATTTAATATAATAAATATATAAGAAATAAGTGAGTGAAAGCCCAGCGGCAGGGGGGATTAAGTGATTCCCTGTTAGCGCAAACAAAAAACTTCCCCACTAAAACTCGAGTAATTAGTTAAGCCGTCCCTGAGGTTTGATACGGATGCCGCGGAAAGTAACTTATTTCTTATTAATGGGTTTATAGTTTAATGGTAAAACGAGAGTAGCTT
>Ga0326512_10001940_pt1 | contig 15518 bp, 19 predicted proteins | sample 1_2617_0518_D_FD_203652 | JGI IMG/M metagenome (GOLD analysis project Ga0326512, IMG submission 203652) | Bovine rumen microbial communities from UC Davis, California, United States - 1_2617_0518 | ecosystem: Host-associated > Mammals > Digestive system > Stomach > Rumen | place: USA... | reverse complement strand
CTGACGTTTTGGATGCTTACGCATATCTTAGCGCAACAGAAAAGAAAATCATCAAAGCCAATCTTGCGTCATTGTATTCTTACGGTAATGCGAAGGTTTACATCATTCCTTCGACAGAAATCGCAAACTACAAACTTTACGCTTATTGGACTTACCTCGACCTCGAATACGTAGTTACAGATGGAACATCTACAGACTACGCTTTTGCGGCCTCAGCAGAAACAACTATTGCAAATGCAAAGGACTTCGACAAAGATTTCACACAGTTGATTTGTGATTTCCCAATCGACCCTTCAAAGGCTCGCGGTGCAGACACAACTACACTTGCGGCAACATACGCATTGTTCTCTGCAAAAACAATCGATGCTCTTACGTTCGTAAGACCTGCATTACCTTCAGGAACAGCGGGAACTGCTAACGCATATCTCGATGGCGAAGGAAATGTTATCGGTTACTCTCCGGCTCTTTATCAGCTCGGAAGAACACTTATGTCTGTAAACGAAAGCGGAACTCCTGTAGCAAATCCTTTGGATATGCAGAGAGTTACTTTACAGAACGTATTGCCAACTGCAAGTACAGACCCAACTGACTTGATGGGCGCAAGCAAGATTTATGCAGACTTCTTCAAGACTGTAAATCTTAACTACTTCAAGCCAGCCGGAATTGGTAATGGCGAAATTGCCAACATGGGTGGTTGGACTTCTCTTGGAAATTGTGCAGACGCAAATTGGATTGTTGCGTATGTAAACTTCATGACAAGAGTAAACTGTGCTATGGTTATGACTACTGGAAAAGCAAAGAAAAATGCTGCAACATATCAGATTTTGCTCAGTGGTCTCAACAGAATTATTGGTGCGTTCCTTGCAACGGGTGCAATCGAAAACTACAAAAACACTGCGCCTAACTTTGCAGACTTACCAAAGTCAAATGGTTCTACTATCGTTATTCCGAACGCTTGGTCGGCAGAATACATTGATAGCCTTAGAAATGTAACAATCAGCGGTACTTTAACAGTAAACGCTTAAGGGAGGTAAAAAATGCCGGGAACAGTAGAAGGAACAAGCATCGTTCAGGATGGTTACAGTCCATACAAAGTAAACGGTAGAGATGCCGGAGACCCATTAAAGCAGACTATACAGAACGTAGGTAACTTCTCAATTCTGTATACTGCGGCCGCACTTGGCGCTGTTGCGGGTGCAACAATTGGTGGTGTAAGTTACGCTGGTATCACAAAAAATGCAGACGGAAGTGGTTCTGTATACCTTACAGGTTTCAAACTTGAGAGTATCTTGGTATCTGCAGAACAGCAGATTGATAACTCGAAGGTTGTACCACTTGTAAATGGTGACTCAATTACTCTTACAAACTTGTGTAAGGCTGGTTCACTTTCACTTACTGCATCAAGAACCGCCGCAGGACTTGCGGGTGGTGATGCAATCTCAGTTTGTGATTTCGTTCGCTCTCAGGGTGATGATGGTGGTACACTTGAAATCTCTTGGCGTATGAACGGAAAAGACCACAAAATGATTTTCAGTGGTGTCTGCGTACAGCGTTGTCCACCATTGAATATGGCTGGTAATGACGTTCCTGATTATCCTATCTCATTTACTTATAGTAACTACTCAGATAGCGATAGTCCAGCTTACAACGAAGCAATCGGTACTATGACATCACACTAATATGTGATAGAATAAAGGGCGGGTTAGAAATAGCCCGCCTTTTTGTTATAAGGTTTCTATAAGGAGGTTTATATGGAAATATCTTATAAAGATTACAATGAAGATTTGGATGTCATTAACAATGTCGAAGTTAGTCCTATGGAAAAATATTCCATTGAGATTGACGGAGAAATCAAAAAGCCAGGCGCTTTGAAGGTTCTTGACATTTTAGACAAAGACACCTCGTTTGAAGAAAAAGCCGAGTTTGTAAAAGAAATGTTACTTGGATGTAAGGTAACAGTAAAAGAAAACGGAAAAAAACTGTTCGATGTTGGTGTTACTCCGGGTATGCAGTGGTGGGCAGTAAGAGATTTTGATGAAAGACCTTTTGCTTTGAAATACGTTATTAGCGTAGTTTACACAAGGTTCTTAAAAAACTGCATAGCGTAATTTCTGAGTTCGTGGAGATTACGCAGAAAGAGACTTCCAACAAACAAGAAAGCAAGGATGTTGGGAGTCTTAATGCTTTTATACAGAAAGCAAAAGCGGACAAAACAAATGAGAAGTTTGGGAAATATTTTAATAGCATCTTTTCATTTTTATTTTACCAATATGCCGAAAATTTTCATTGCAAACCTGACACTGTTGGAGATATGATACAAGGGATAAAATATTTGTATTTTATGCGTGGAGATAAATAATGAAAGACGATATAACCTTCAAAATTGGTTTTGATGTAGACGATAGGGCGGCGGATAAAGTATTGCGTCGTTCTCGAAAATTGCAGAGACAGATCAAAAGAGAAGGTCTTGGCTCTGTAGGAATAGAGCCTTTTACATTTACAACACAAGCAATCCCACAAGGAAAGTCATATAGACCAGTTGATTTTCAGATGTTAAACGAATCTATAAAGTTGTTTACATCTAAAATGAAAGCATTACCTAACCCTCAGTGGATGTATCCTTCAACAAATGTAAGACCTGAGAGTTATATTTCTAAATACAGAAAACAGTTTCAAGAACAACTAAAACGAGAACAAGCCATACTTCATAGAGGTGATGGAGTTATTTGGCAGTCTGCAAATGCGGGAAGAAGTGAACTTGAAGATAAGAAATATCAAGAGTTTGCTTTACGAAAACGTATGGCAGATATGAAAGAAGCATATAAGTTTGCATCGTCAAAAGGACAAGAGCGTAATTTTACATATCGTGATAGGTTCGGAAATGAACAATTTGCCTATGGAATGTCAGAAAGTGTACAAGAATACACTAAGGCAGAACAAGCTCTTAAACTCCTAAATACAAAAGAAAAGAAAGCACCAAAAGAACCTCAGAAAGTAGTTACACAAGAGCAAAAAGCTCAGAACAGAGAACTAACAGATAGTATATTCAAACTTTCTAAAATACTTGCTTTATGGCATTTAATTAGAAAGGCTATTAACAATATTGCAAAGGGCATTAAGTTTGTAAACAACGAGTCACAAGCAATTACATCTCGCGATATTCAAGAAAAAGGAATATTTAGCATAGACGCATATTCTGCTATGCGCGCCAATACAGATAAGACTGGTGCGATGATAGGTCGCGGACTTGCATTTATGGGTGCATCTGCGCCATTCTCTATGACTTCATTTAATGACACTGTAAAGTCATTACAAGAATTGCGTAATAAAGCCATGTCGGGGCAAGGTATTCAGGATGAACAGCAGATTATTTCTCTGCAGAGAATATCAGACAGTCTAGGACTTGGTTATAATGTTGCAAGTTTAATGTCAAATCCTAACATAGACCTAACTGATTTTGTAAAAGATTTAATGCGTAGTGTAGAAAAGTTCTTACCGAAACTTGATACATTAGACGATATTAAGAAATCTTTATTAACAAGCGATTTTATTAAAGCATTAGGTCCTGAATTAATTGACGCTATTTCATATAACTATAATCTCAATCAAAGAACTGGCGAAACTGCATCTGTAATTGAGAAAGTTTTAGCCGCAGGTGCGGGCGCACACACGCCGATTGATTTTACAGTAGAGGCAAATAACCTTAAGACTACAATGACAACGCTTAATGGTAAGTTTGACTTGCTTAAACAAGCGTTGGAAAATCTTTTTGCCGGACCATTGGCAGATTTTATTAATAATAGAGTTGTTCCTAAAGTCGATGATGTTTCAGACGCGGCTATAAGATATAAACTTCGCCAAAGTTCAAGCCCATATATCCAGGCTATAGGATGGGCGAAAGCAGAGGCGTCGCTAACTACACAGAACAGAAAAGCATATGAAGCAGACGAGAAACAACAATTAAACTGGCTTAAAGAAAATAGAGTAAAGTTCTCTGATGAAATGAACTCTTTATATAACAAAGTTGCAACAGGTGGAACACTCACTCAAAACGAGGCTTTACAAGCATTATTAATGCCATATGCTCAAAGTTCTAACTTTGGTTCTACCATTGAAAGTCTTTCAGCCGCGGCAATAGGACAAAGCCTTTTAAAGAGATTTGGAGGAAGAACACCAAAGGATGTTTTAAAAAATGGAAAGATTTCAGTGGATGAAAAAACCTTTTTAGGTGTAATGGATAAAAATATACCTATTACACAAGCAACAGTCTCAGCCGCTACTGGTAACTATACTTTCCTCGAAGGTGGACTTGGAGATTGGGATCCTCAAAAATATGGTACAAATTATGAAAATTACTTACGAACTGCAATTAACGCACTTGGTTATGATTACAATTCTGTATTGGCAAGTATACTTACAGACTCAGATTTTGTTAATAACTCAAAGGCTTTCAAGCAAGTAAGTTGGACAAACGATGCAAACAACGATAAAATAATTGACAGTTACATTACAATCAAATTGGTTGATACATACAATCATACATCTTATGTAAGAACAAAAATTACGGATGATATGAAACAAACCTTTGCGGCCGAACTGCATTATTGATAAAGGGAAGGACAATATGGATAATCGTTTAGTAATAAGACTTACAAAAAGCGTAGGAAATGTGGCATCTTTATTTACTCTACCTTCAATTGGTGCGCTTTATACTGAAATATTGGAAACCGAAAAAAAAAGTTTCAGTACTTATCTCTATAACATAATCGACTTTCTCAAAATTGGTTTTCCAGTTTATGCAGACCATATGGCTGAATCTATGGCAAATGACATAGGAGAACAGACATTAGTTTCTGCCATGGGAACAGATGCGGGAACTTTGCAGAAGGTTGCCGACAATATCGTTCCACAACCAAGAATGTGGACTTTGCATGGATATATCGGCTATTCTGATGATAATTTGTTTGCAAGTATTGGTTATAGCGAGATTATAACAATAATCAAGAAGTTTGGGCGCGGTACTCTTTTAACAGTGTTGAAAGAATATATCAGGTTTTTGGCAAATGCTAGACGACCTTTTCATTTTAATACAAGCGATGGTGAGTCAGTTCCGGCTTTTATTAAGAGTTTCAAGTTTAATAACGTTGCAGAGAACATAAACTTTGTAGAAGTAGATTTAGAGATACAAGAGTTCAGATACGTTGCTCTGCAGAATGGTGGAATTGGACAAAGAGTCGGTGGTGCATATAGTTACGGATTTTCTAAGACTGCATACTCAATGGGTAGAGTTGCGGCTAAAACATTATTTGTGAGGTAGTTATAATGATAGATAAGAGTATAACATCACTGTCAGACGTTGAAATAAACGCTTTGGAACAGATTATGAAGGAGTCAAACTTTTATAACTCAATTACAGTCGCAGAGTCACCATTTTCAAGCATAGCAATATTTGATGATAATGATGTTATGCAAGTAAAACCTTTTGCAGAAGTTGATATTACTTATGGAGAGGAAAATGTAAACGTTGTTTTAAGCAGATCATCACAAGAAAAGTGTTGGTTTATTAAAATAACCGATAATGAAAATGTATATAATGGGATTGTGCATTATAATAATATTATAAATGTAAACAACAGAAAGGCATTTATGGTATTAAATAAAAACTGCGGTGATAATTTTGATGAAATAGACGCTACATTGGCATATTCTAACTTTGCAATAATAGGAATGTAAAATGGGAAGTTTGCAGACAGATTTACTTAACGGTATATATTTTGACAGATGTGTAGACCTCACTTTTTATGGCAAAGACATGAATAGACTGTTTTGGCTAAAAACACCCGACGTTGGATATAAGCCTGAAATAGTTGTAAAAGGAACTCTTATCGAAGGTTCTTATTCTATAAGCTCGTTTATCTCAATAACAAATCTTTCTTATGACGTAAACATAAATGAAGTTACCTATATCAAATGTAGAATGTATTATCGCGGTCTTTTAGGAAAGAAAGTGGGAGACATTGAGACTGGTAACTATATGGGGCATGAAATATTATTCTCTGTTTTGTATGCAGACCAAGAAAAGGAACCGCCTAATCGTGCCATAAGATTTCAATGTACTGTTGCGGCAACTGATTATACAAGATTATCTAGTCCTTTGTTTACTACCGCAGAAGGAGAGATTGATAATAAAAAGATTTCATCATCAACAAAAGAAAATAGTAAAGCAACAACTAAAGGCGTAGAAAAACCTTTAAGTACATTGTTGGAAGAAGTTGCAAAAATATATAATGAAAATCTCGATGATAAGTTCAAAGGTGGTTCTTTGGATTCGTATGATATGACAATAAAGTCTATCAGTATTCCTAACAAAACAATTGCAGATACACCAATTATAATGGAAAATTACAATGGAGATATTGACGGGTATTTGAAAATACTTTCTTCCAAATCTGCGGTTACTATTAACGGACAAACTATAAATGTATGGAAAGCATATGTCAGTGAAAACAGACTTGTCGTTGCATTAGTACCTCCACCTAATGAAAGTTGGTATGAATTAGACATCTATCAAGCCGATGATTTAAGTTATGGTGTAAAATCTAAAACTGTGGAACTGTTTTATATAAACGGTGCATATAGAAATGAAACTTTAATATCTGTAAACAGTCCTTTTGATGATAGAATATATCCTGGTTGTTTATGTTCTATTATGGGTAATGCTATAATGGGAAAGTCAAAAACCAAGAGTCAATCAAGTAAGGCTTTCGGTGTACGACATCTGCCATTAAAAGACGAGGTAATAACTTTCAGAGCGACTGGCAAAATTGACTATGAGTTTTCTACTACCGGAAGAAGTTTTATGGCATTACAAGGAAATATGGTAAGAGAAGATAGCATAGAAACTTATAAAAGTTGGAATGAAGGAAGTGCGTTAGGGGGATTGAACTAAATGGAAAGTAAAAACAGAGGTAATCTAAACTTTGCAAACAATGCGGATTTATATTCACTTTTATCAAATGTAGTAAACAGAAAAAACATTATCAATATTGGCACAATCTGTAAGGTTATAGACGAAAACTTCGTAAACGTAAGACTATATAACACTGACGAATACGGAGACCCTATTATAATATCGGCTGTAAGACTTTTACATATAGGAACATCTAAGTTTAAGATAAAAGTAAGCCCTGCAATTGGCGATAACGTACTTTTACTTTCAGGCAGAGATTTCATAAAAACAGTAGAGTACAACCATACCGCAGAAAAGAAGAAAGAGTTTGCAGAACCTTTTGGTAATGCAACTGTTCAAGCAATTTTAATCAGTCCGGAAGAGGATGATAATAACAAAACTGCCATAACCATTAATGAAGATGGAAATATCACTCTAGAAACACTTGGAAAAATAGACGTTTCAATAAAAGATAGTTTTTCAGATAGCGGAAAGAAACTTGTAGACTTTATTATGGATACCTCAAAAACATTTACTCTTACTACTTATGATAGCGGTTCTGCCAAAAATACAATAAAAATGGACTCTAATGGAGTTACAATTAATAATAACTTATCTGTAGCAAACACTTAGGAGAGATATGAAAAACGTAGCGGTAGTCGGATGTACAGTTACATTAAGTCCAGGAAAGGGAGTAGCACAGATAACTACACAAGCAAGTCTTAAAGTAAAGGCAGACGGAAAAGGTGTTTACTTCGGGCCGATAGATGTTTCTGTTAGCGGTTATTTTGACTCAGTAATAACAGTTCCGGGAAGTGGTAGCGGAACAATTACAATACAACCTTCTGCACAAAAAGTAAAAGTAGAAGGAAAGTCTGTTATTTTGGAAGGAGATAGTGGTAGTGCCAAGATTGACGGAATGGCACAGCAAGGACAAGCGCAAGTAGCAGTAAAAAGTAAAGTTACTGCAAAGATAGAACTTGCGGGACAAGTGAAGGTAAAAGCTAATTGACCGTAAATAAAAGATGGATTAATATTCTTAAGGGGTAGTAATATGGATATAGAAATGATTTCCACTACGGATGAAGATACAAAAGAAAATTATTGGGATTTCAAAGTAAAAGATGGAAAGTTGTGTTGGATTGACTATAGTGCAGCCACTCAGCAACGTTCTATTATTGCCACATATCTTCAAAGAGGAACTATCCCACAGTTACCTGACGTTGGAAATCAATGGGTAGAGTTCTTAACTGGTACAGTTGCCCCTAATGAATTGAACACACAGATAAGAAACTCTATCATGGAAATGACGGGAGAACTCTCATACTTGCCAAAATATACCGAACAAGACGGAAAACTTACTGTGGAGGTCAGTGCATTAAATGGATAGCGTAAAAACAATAGATACACCGTACAATAACGCGGTATCGGTTATCAACAGAACAAATCAATTATTATTGGAAAATAACATTAAAGATTCAACGGGTGAGGCGGTTGCTCAGATGGATGCAACACCAGCCAATCCTGCTTGGTTATTTGCATTGGCTTGCGGAAGTCTGCATACTGCGTGGCAAGAAAGAATTGCAAAGGCTTACTCTGCTTTGGATGCACAAAACTGTGAGGATGATCAAGTTCTCGTTTTGGCGGCTATTGCAGGTTTAAGTCGTGATAGTGGTACACCAAGCCATATTACCGCTACCCTTTCAAATAACGGAAACGCAAGTGTTACAATTCCCGTAGGAACTATTTATAGTGAAAGTGTTAGCGGCCACAATTGGGCTTTGAACAGAAATGTAACTCTTGCACCAATCACAGACCCAGGACATACTGCAACAGTAGTTCTTTACAGTACCGAAGATGGTGCTTTCTATGTTCCTGCTGCAACAGAGTTTAACAATAGTGACTATCCCGATGTTACTTGTATTTCGATTGCACAGTCTTTTGAGGGAGACAGCATTGAATCTTTATCATCGCTGAGAAATCGTATCTCTATGGGAAAGGAACAGTCGGATTTCTTACTTCAAGCTATGAACGCTATTGAAAGACTTCCGGCAGTAGAGTCTTGCTCAATTTGGTTTAATAAATCAATCTCACAGAACCTTATCGTTGGTAATAAAATAGTTCCGCCAAGAACTTGTTATATCGTTATTAAAGGTGTAGACATTACAGAAAAATTAGCAGACGTTTACTTCTCATATTTGGACATTCCGGCAACAGTAGGAAGTATGGAAAGCACTTGTAGGCGCGGTATGCAAGATTTGGATATTCATTATGATGTGGCTGCAGAAGTCGCAGTGCCAGTATATGTCACTATCAGAGCATCAGATGCCGCCGCGGGTGCAGATGGTGCTTATAGTGAAGCGGTAATGGCTATGAGTGGCACACTTGGTTGTGGTGAAAACCTTACCGCACAGAAAGTCTCTGAATGGGTTCAGAACGTAGGTTATGGAACTGTAATTGGATGTAACGTTGGTACAAGCACCGGAATTACATCTAATATAAACCCTGACGAATATGTTGTTTTCACACCTGAGAATATTCATATAATCAGAGCAAATGTGGAGTAACAAATGGCAGAAAAGTTTCCATATTTAGCAAGACAGATTAATGGTCCAATCGCTGAAAGTTTCGGAAAAGGAATAGACTCTGTTTATGAAAACGACGCGGAGTTTATTGACTTCCTTTCAAGATTTTCCATTGATACTCTTGAAGGTAAATGGCTTGACTCATTAGGATTGTTATTGGGATTGCCTAGACCGTGGGTAGAAGTGCCTATGATACAAGAGGCATTTCTTTTTGATAACATACCTAATATAGTTCCTAATCCTGTATCTCATGCGTTTTCTACCGATCGTAACGTCGTTATTGGTAGTACAGTAATAACTCCAAGTATGGGTGGTAAGTTTGACGATACAAACAGAAGTGTAAGTGTTGAGCCTATTTCAGACACAATATACAGAGAATATCTTAAGTGTGCCTGTATGGTTAAGAAACGACATTCTATTAATGGTATAGCAGATGTAGTTGAATTATTCTGCGGTTCTAAGCAGTATGCCATTACATTTATATCTGACGAAGATTGGATGAATGATATATTGGTAGAACTGCCAATACGTCTTATGGACTATCAGGCTACACTCCAATATGCTTTTGACAAAATGTTTACAACCGCTCCAAAGGTATTAGTAAGAATAGATGCGTCTTTTGATAATGAATATATAACACCTGACGTAACAAGAATTGTCCATGATATCGTTGGTAACAATAGTTTTTCGGTGACAAACTTTTCGGAACTTGATAAACTAATTATTGATGTAACATTAGGACAAATCAATGCGTCTTACAGAAACGAAGTCAAAGAAGCATTGGATGAAGAATATGCAGCTTATGACGATATAGTTATAAGTGTAACAGTAGTTGGAAACTAAACAAAGGAGATAAATATGAAAAAGATTAGTGATTTTAATAGCGCAACAGAGAAATATCCTGTAATTTATGCAGGAAGTGCAACAAGACCTGAGTTTGTTGATATGCCTACAATTCTACAGCAGCAAGAAGGTGTAGCACCAATGGATACTTGTCCAGCACAGTGGTGGAACGCTATGTGGAAATTGGCTACAAGAGATATTAATGCGTTCAGAGATTATGTTGGCGACTCAATCACCGAAATTAACAATCTCCTTACAAAGTTTAATATTACTCTTGATGATGCTGATTCAGAACAGCTGTATGACTTTTTTCATGATGATTATGTTCAGAACTACTTAAGCACGGTTTTTATAAGTAAAAACGGAGGCACTATTGATGGTGACTTGCATATTAAGGGAGATCTCAGCGTAGATGGTATTGGCGAAGAAATTATTTCTACAGAACTTAAAGTAGGCGCGAATACCATTACCTTAAGAAACGATAATCCTACTTCTCTTGGGAATACAGAACTTGCGGGTGTTGTTACGGAAAATTACGACGGTAATAACCACAACAATATTATAGCAATTAATAAAAATGGCGAAGCAAGAACGGGTGATATTGATATTGCTACACGTATTCTTTACTCAAACGACAGAACAAACTTCTATACAGATGAAGATTTGACTACCCATGCAACAATTGGTGCTACCGAGGAAGTGCGTGACACCGGCAATCAGACAAGCGGTGGAGTAGAAATTTACGAAGGTATAACTTATTCAAATGATGATACAGAACCACTTCTTACACGTGATGAAGCGACAGAAATGACAAATGGCGCATATCTTCAATGGGATGGAGTAAACAAAAAAGCTGTTACAGCACCAAATATAGGTGCGCAAGTCATAACAATTGTTGCAAATAGTAAGACATTTACTGGTACTGCACTAAATAACGGTGTGACATTAAGCGTAATATTTACGACTGATATAATATCGCTGATTGCAGAAGGCTTAACCGTTAATTATAACGGTGAAGATATCCCCGTAAAAATATATAAGAATAGCAACCTCTATGCTTTTTATCCGGTTTGTAATCAGTATTACATCCAGGCTTATACAAGAGTTGAATTTTTATACGATGGCACTCAGTTTATCATTATTGGTAATCCAATTGTATATAAAACCAACCGAACCTCTGTTCGAGCAGATGGAAGTGTGGATGGCGGTTCAATTGGTGATATAAAAGCTATTGCAGTTGGTACCGCGCCTTATGGATGGCTTGTATGTGACGGTCGTGAAGTAGGCAGAGGTATATATCCTGAGCTATTTGCACTCTTTAGTGCAGAATCAGTTCTTTCAATATATGGTGTTGGCGATGGAAGCACTACTTTTAATCTTCCGGATTACCGAGAAGTGGCTCTTGTAGGTGTAGGAGAAGACGATACAGATACAATAGCAACACATGACACATACACACTGGGACAGTTTAAGGACGACGCGCTGCAGAATATAACTGGCCGTTTTAGTCTTAGAAATATGCAAACTAATGCAAGTGCGGTTACAGGATATATAGATGGTTGTTTTAGTAATGAAATGTACGATAACTCCGCTTCGGGAATACAGTCGTCCGCTAACGCACCGGGAAAACGAACAGAAATAAAATTCAATTCTAAAGACTGTACTCGAAACGACGCAAACGCCGACGTTACCCGGGGTAAACGTAAAGGTGTAATGTACGTTATTAAAGCATTTTAACAATGGTATAATCGTGCTTCTTAAAGCAAATTGTTGCTAGACATAAATATTATGAGTGATATAATATGTAAATAGGTTGGCTTTTGAAATCAAAAGAGAACAATTTAAGCCGATATGGAGATAATAATTATGGCAAGAATGGCAAACTTGAATACCTACAAAGCGGTATTTCCTGACTCTCAGGAGAGAAGTATTGCAGCCGAAAACATGGCAGATGCAATTCAGACTCTCGCAGATCTTCACAATGGAGAGCCTTCATTACTTCAAAAAACATTTACTGGAATGGTAGTTTCTGTACCCGACCCATCAATTTCTGTAAAGACAGAAGTTACAGGTAGCGGCGCAGTTGAAGGCGGATGTAAGGCAACACCTTATACAATCGCAGAAGTAAAGAAAGGTGACAAGGTATGGTTCACAGCAATCCCAGGCGAAGGTTTTGTTTTTGGTGGTTGGTATCTTGACGACAAACAGTTGTCTAATGATGAAAGCTACGAAGCAACTATTGAGTACAATGGCACATCACCGGTTACACTTAATTATGAAGCACGCTTTACAGTTGCTTAATAAATAAGAGGTGTATTTATGGCAAGCGAGATTACGATGGAAACATTAAATTATCGGTTAGAGCAATTAGAAAAATCAGTAAGCGAATTAAAAAGTTTGCTTGTGGACAGCAAATTACAAGACAAAGATATCGAAACTCTTAAGACAGATGTATCAAATCTCGAAACTAGAGTTAGTAATCTTGAAAAAGCGCCCGCTGAGGCAAAGGCTAGTTGGTTTGACAAATGTGTGGATATTATTTTCAAACTTGCCATAACTGCCGGAGTTGGAATTGTTTTAGCAAAGATAGGGCTTGGTGTATGACAGAAAAATATAACTCACGTAAATGGATTGCGTTTTGTTGGTTTATGGGATTGGTAACATTGGCGATTATTCTCGCCTTTGTATGTATGTTTATGCACTATGATTATCCCGAAGTAATTACAAACATACTTGGTTTAAGCGGACTTCTTACTGCGGGATATTGTGGTATTAATGTTCTAAATAAGAAAGTAAACAACATGGTTCCTCCGGAACCTACAGTAATGCCAACAGAAAATAAAGGAGAGGAATATGGCTCTTGTAAAAACTGATGGTTCAAAAGACGCTTTTGAAATTACATCAACTACACAGTTGGTAAGAGTATTGCAAGGTGCGATTGCGGATGAACATTCCGCATCTTCCTTGTATTCTCAGATTATCGACAGTACAGATAACGAAGAAGTAAAGAACGTTCTTACAGAAATTATGAATGACGAAATCCAGCACATTTGGCGACTTACAGACCTTGTTATGTTACTCGATAAAAATTGGGAAACACAGTTGAAGGCTGCAGAAAAGGAAGGTGAGAATGAATGAAAAAAAGATTTGTCTTATTTTTGTCATTCTGTATCTTCTTGTCGCATATCTATTCTCAGGATGTAAATCCACAAGAGTATCAACTGACGAAAACATCTTATATTATCAGCGAAAAATTGATGAACTTGAAGCAACAGTCAGACTCTATGAGCAGAGAATTACAATTGCTGACGAACAGGTTAGAAACGACCTCGAATCTCTTAAGTATCTCGGAGACCGAGCGAAAACAGTTGGAGATACAATCGACGAACTTATCGAACTCTTTGCAGAGTATCAACGCGGAGTTGAACAGTTGCTACGAGACTATAACACGCTACGAAACGAAGTTAAAGGGCTTGATAAAGGTAGTGACAATTCTACTGTCGGCTATAGTAATAAGATTATTGGGTATGGTAGTAGGATATATTTTATATGCTAAAGGAATAAAACTACCTCGGTGGTTGGATATATTGTTGTAGGTGATTGTTATGAAAATTACGGAAATTAAAGCAATTCAAGATTTAGCAAACTGTGTCGGAACAGACGGATGTTACTTTATCTGCCTTTGTGCTGTTGCAGAAAAGATTACAGGTAAGGACATTGATGTCCTTCGCAGTGCTTGGAAAGCCATAGAACTCAAACTTATTGACTATGACTTAAAACGCCCAAGAGCATACGCAAATAAAATGTTTATATTTAATGCAGACATAGTTCTTGAAATGCTTGGCTGCGAAGGTTACTACATTGAAAAGGTAGACGAGTTACCAAAAGGTTATGACGGACAGTACATTATCCGCTATACCCTTGAAGGTGTAACTCACTTTGTACTGCCTGACTATAACTCGCTCACTTACTCGAACACGGTTGCAAATGGTCGAAAGTCAAAGTATTACTTGGTAAAAAAGCGTTAAGCCATTTCTTATAGTTTTCAAGTCCATAATTAGAATAAAACATAAAACTCCTGCATGAAGGTTCATTGGCTACGGCTGGTGAAACTTCACACAAGATTATACCTTTCTTCGCTCTTGTTATTCCGGTGTAAACCATTCTGTAATAATCTTGCCACCTATCTTCAACACAACCGTATTCATGGTCTGCGTATACCCTTCCGTAAGATACATCATAAATGACATAATCTGCTTCCGCGCCTTTAGCCTGATGTACTGTTGAGAAGATTATAACGTTCTGTTTTCTGTCTTTATAATGGTATTTACATCTTCCCGAGTAGAAATTATGCGGTGTAGTAAGGTCGTCTTTAAGAATATCATCGCGTATTTTTACCAATTGGAAATAGGTATTGGCAAGTACAAGTACCTTCTCCCCTCTGTTTATCGCCCTTTCTATAGCCATTTTGAAGTTATTTCTGAGTTTTTTCTCGGGATAGAACACTCCAAAGCCGGAAGTATCTCCGTTTGAAACAGGCATCTCTGCAGCGTTTGTCATTTTCTTCCACACTAAGAAAGCCATTTCCATAACGTTAGATGAACATCTTGAAGAATGATTTAGGATTTTTATATCGTCATATCTCATTTCGAGCATATAATTAGGTCTGCCCCCATTGAAACGATACAGCGATTGGTTTGGATCTCCGGCCACATAAAGGTATTTTACATCGCGGAAGAAGGTATAAATGGCTCTCCACTGTAAAGGTGTAAGGTCTTGTGCTTCATCAATAAATGCACAGTCTACGTCTATTTTATAATGAGCGTCTACTGCATCTTTAAGCATATCCGAGAAGTCTATCACTTTAATACCGCTTAAGGATTTTTTCTCTTTTACTCTGTTGTAGAAGTATACGCACTTTTTGAAGTTATCGGTATCAAGGCCCGCTTTATTTGCACCAACCGCCATATTCTTTGTTTCGAGCTGACGCATATAATCTATCCCTTTGTAGATGTTTGTCATATCAATATCCATAAATACGGACATTCCTTCAAACTCTCTTTCGGGAATAACTACTGTTTCTTCTGTGTAATGCTGACGCGCGGCGCTATGAATAGTTCTGAAAGCATCCAACTTATCTG
>Ga0326512_10001939_pt1 | contig 15528 bp, 30 predicted proteins | sample 1_2617_0518_D_FD_203652 | JGI IMG/M metagenome (GOLD analysis project Ga0326512, IMG submission 203652) | Bovine rumen microbial communities from UC Davis, California, United States - 1_2617_0518 | ecosystem: Host-associated > Mammals > Digestive system > Stomach > Rumen | place: USA... | reverse complement strand
TGTAGTTCCAGCTGTACAATAAAAATCCTTAGTAGGAATTAACTTATCTTCAAAGCTATTAATTAATTGGCTTCTTGTAATGTTAGTGCTACTGCTACCATCTTCATATTTAACAATCCACCTATTTTTTGTCAAAGAAGAATTTAAGTTTAAATTTTTAAAATATTCTTCTGATTGAGATTTATCCATTTCTATTAAATAATCTAATCTATATTCAGAACATTTACTTTTTACAGCATCTAGCATTTTATCATTTTCTGGAGCAACTACAAATTCAAGTTTAAAAGAATACAAATTTAAGGCGGCCATTTTAAAAGCAATTGCTTTTTTTATAAAGTCATCAAGATCAGCATACTCATTGTGATAGCTTACATTCATAGAAAGCATTATATTTCTTTCCAATAAATAATTTGCCAAATCAACATAATAAGTAAGTTTGTTTGAAAAATTAGTTGTAATATGTACTTTTTTTAAATTAGGAGATTTTAAAACTGATAGTATTTTTTTTAAATTTAAAAAAGTTATTTCCCCACCAATAAGATTTAATTTAACATCCATCCCTGCTTCATCTATTAATCTATTTACATAAACAGCCGTGGTAAGAATTTTATTTTCATTAAGAATACTATCCTGTCCCTTAAACTTTCTTAAACAATAAGAACATCTATAATTGCACCAATCTGTCAATCTCCATTTTATAGTAAACATTTTTTCACTATTTATAATAGATTTAATTTTATTTTTCATCATATAAATTTAACTCATCCCCTAATCTGAGCTGAAGAATACTTTTTACATTATGTCTAAATTCTGGCTTAACAAAATAATAAATATAGCTATCTAACAAGAATCTTCTTCCCTGGCTTCTGCCAGTTAATTTAAATTTATTAAATCCCATTTTTTTATATTCTTCAACTTCTTCATAAGTAAGAGAATTTTTCATAGTTCTTAACAAACTTTCGTAGAAATTTTTTGGATTTTCATATTTTCCATAATTTTCTGGATTTAAGCAACTTATGTCTATATCTTCACCTAAATTATATTTTCCTACATTTTCAAAGTGTTGCTTTCTAAATTTACAAGAAGGACAGCAATCATCTACTAATATTTCTATTTTAGATTTATCCTTAATACTATTAAGAAAATCAATATTTTTATTCAATCTATAATCAAGAACTGATATATCATAATCATTATCATAATCTTCTAAGTTTAGAGAGCATTTAGTTGTAGAAGCAACATAATGGAAATTTGGATATTTTTCTTTTAGGTATTTATGCAATATTTCGGAAGCTACTATTACTCCATTCATTCCATTATTAGCCATTTTCATTAAACTGTTTCCAACATAATCGTTTAGTTCATATTCTGTTATTAATGGATTTGAAAATGTAAATCTTACAGATATACCAAGGCTATTTATTTGCTTAATTATTTTGAAACATTCTTCTAATTTTTTAAAAGACTTTACTTTATTTTCTCTACCACCATTCCAACAGCAATTACCAAAACTACCAAAAAATGCTGTTATTTTACTATCATTGTTAAAAAAATCAGAATATTTATCCCATACATCATATATGAGTAAATTAATATTTAAATGCTTATCGTTAATTCCAGCTAAAAAGTATTCTGTCATGTGTTTATTATATCTTTTTTATTTTTTTAGTCAAATAAAAAAAGCCTAGTAAATTAATTTACTAGGCTTAATATTTAAAATTCTATATCTTCCAACGTATCTCTTAATACCATGGCTTCTTCATTTGATAGGGTAATACCTTTTCCCATTCGTTTATTGCCTTCATCATCAACTGACCAATTGCGAATGTCAATTTTAGGTTTTGCACCATTATAAGAAATCATATTTATTTCTTTTGTAAAACCATTTTTATTTGAAAGAACTGCTAGTTCCTTTGTAATTTCATATTTAAATTCTGCCAATCTTATCTCCTTGTATAAATGAAACAATTTTATCTTCTATAAATAAAGCACTAAAATACATCAAATAAGATATTAATGCCAATATCCAAATAGGAAAAAATATTATCCAACATGCTTTCCATATTAAAGGTTCATGTTCAAAAAATTTAACTGTTTCTAAAAGATCGTATTTAAGAAAATTAGAAATTTTTTTAACAATAATAATTGATAATCTTCCTAAAAGAATATAAACATATCCAACAAAATAACTTAATACAATTATTAAAATTATTTTTTTCATATCCCTACTGCTGAGGACGGCTCAGCTTTTAGAAACGAGTTCTAAGTTTTACCATAAACTAAGTAGACACCAAGATTGTTAGGCTGTTATACCAGAAGCAAATTCTACAGGAACCACGATCTTATCGTAGCGAATATTTCGTTTGCTAGTAACAGACTTTCCTACAATCATGTCAGGTGTATATGTAACCTGAACTGTGTTAGCTCCAATCTTATCAATTGGAAGAGTTGCCTGCTTCTGGAATGAAGCAGGGCCATATATGAACGTGATTTTGTCTCCTTCTTTCAAAGTAGCAACATACTCTTTAGCAAGAGCAGCACGCTGTTCCTTTTGTTTATCAGCATTATCTTTTTCAATCTTTTTAAGATCTTCTCTTGTCTGTCTCTTTACTTCATTTAACTGTTCAAGAGTTGCCATAAGCAAATCAAGATCAACGATACCATCTATAGACAAATGCTCTTTAATAGAAGTTACCATTCCTTTTACTTTTGCCTGCTCTGTTTCAGGGAGACTTTCAAAAATTTCCATTGCCATAATTTTTTCCTTACCACTAATTATATTTTGTGGATTTTATAAAATAAGAAACTCATACGAATTTCTTTTTCTTTATGATTATATTATAAAACTTTTTCAAGACTTTTTTATCATTAAATCATTTACTCATTATTTAAAAAAATAGTATTTGGAATAATACAATTTTTCATTAAATAATTAAATCTTTCAAGACAAGAAAATTCATCCTCTTTTTTATTTGTTAAAATAAAAAATCTTCTACGACAACTAAAATCTGAAACATTTGGTATTAACTCTTTTAAGTGCTTAGAGCTTAAAGGACATATACAATAATATAGTGAAGCTTTACTAACTCTTTTGAATTTTTTTAAGTAATTACTTATTTGCCGTTTTGTTAAACTCATATAGCATATCGTAAAGTATTTCTGGATTAATAACTTTCCATTCTTTTTCTTTGAAAGTAACAACAGGTTCTTCCATATCTACAGCTTCATATAGATACCAAGAAAGATTTTCTTTTATTTCTTCTTCTTTGAGATTTGGAAACATAAGTACAAGCATATCAACTACTGTATCAAAAAGTTCATCAAGACCATCAAAATCAAAAATCCGTGTATCTGAACCAAAAGCTTTTTCAAGCAAACGCATTTTTGTTTCAAGGTAAGATTGAAAATTTTGCCATCTAGCAATTGCTCTTATAAATCTTTCTTTATTTTCCATTTTTTTTCCTTGAATTTCTATAATTAAATTATAAAAGTTTTTGAAAAAATTTTCAAGTTTTTATTCTACTTCTAAAGTTTGTCTATTTATTTTTTTTATTAAATCATTTACTTTTATTACAACTTTTTGACAACTTAAAATTTCAGTTTTCTTATTTATATTCAGAGAATTATAAAATATTTGTAATCTGTTGTAACAATATAATTTTTTATATAAAGAATATTCAGCATCATTAGGAAAATATCCAGCAACATTTCCAGAATTTAAAGGACAATCACAACAACAACTGTCACTAACATGTTTAAATTTTTTTTCTTTAAGATATTTTAATAATTTGTTTCTTGGAATTTTCATTTTAGCTTCCTTATTCAACTTTTAAGTGAACTTTTTTAAGCTTAGCAAATTTTATTAAATTATTTATAGCAGGTATCAAACTATTACAAAATGTTGCATTATGATCTAATGCTAATTTTATTTTTAATCTTTTATTAAGAAAATCTATTCTTTGAATACAGTTCAAATTATAAAATTCTTCTATTCCATCATTCTTATCAAGTATGATTGAAAGTTTTTGTTTTGATATAGGACAATCAAGACAAAAAAGAGAATCTATAACATAATTTTGTCTTTTAAAATAATTTATAATAGATTTATTATTCATTTTTTAACCTATAATTATTTTTTATTCTTTTTATTAAATTGTCTATTTTTGGCTGCAATTCGGGACAAGTAAGTTTATTATCACAACTTAGATTTGATTTTTTTCCTAAAATATCATACATAAGTTTTAATCTTAATGTACAATTTAATTTTCTATATGCCGTTTTGTATTCATAACGGTCAAAAAAAGAAGAATATGGTGATTTTGAATCGGCTGTTTCAAAAATTTCTTGTATTGTAAGATCATTAAGAAAAAAATATAATGATCAAACAATCACTCTTGCTTTTAAAGAAGTAATGAGACAAACTAAGAAATAATTTTCTCTAAAACTTTATCAGACAATTTGAATTTATCAAGGGTATCTTTACGCCCATACAAATCATAATAGCTGCGAATAGCTTTAATATCGAGTTTTTTTAAATTCTTTATTAGCTAAATAACGTGCTATTATGATTGTAACATAATACAATCCTTCGCTAAGAATATAAGCAAAGAAAGGTCTCTTCTTTTTAGAATTGATATACTTACTTAACTTCAAGTAAGTATTTGTAAGCTTTTTAAATATTGAATAAATCATAAATTTATTATGAACTTTTTTAAATTCTTTGTCAAGAAATTACAACTTAAAACTTTCTTTAAGGTCTGGTTTAATCGGGCTTTTTTTAAAGTCTGTCTGAATCAGGTCTTTTACTTTACCTGTCACTTCGCCTGTCTCCTCACCTTTGATAATTTTATTATCTGAAAGTTTAATGTAACCTCTTGAACCCTTGATGCGAATTTCTTCTTCTTCATCAAGTTCGTCGCCAACAGCTATAGAGCTACCATCCTTTACGAATTTAGCTCTACCTCCTCCTATATCAACGACAGTGTATTTTTCAGCAAAAGCTGAAAACATTAGCAATGTTAAAATGGTTAATATAATCCTTTTCATAGACATACCTCCATCTTAATATTAGCTTGAGCGATGCGGGGATCGAACCCGCGACCCACAGATTAAAAGCCTGTTGCTCTACCAACTGAGCTAATCGCCCATAATTATAAACTCTGTAATTTATAATAATTAGTTATAATTCAAACCAATGATTGATTCATTTGGTCAGTCGTGCCTTAGCCGCTACACTATAGGAACAAAGAACGACTTCTAATGCTGGGCGGAAGTCTAGCAGTTTGACAACAAAAACCATCCTTTCAAAAAAATTTTTACCTAAGTTAGCTGAGGTTAAACCCACAAAACTAATTTTATAAATTAGCTACCATTCAGCTTACAAATCATTTTGATTTATCACGTTTGTAAAGTTTAATAGCATAATCTCTGATGAGTTCCTCTGTTTCTTCACGACCATTAAGCCATTCTTGATAAATCTTGTAGTAAGCATTATGATGACAAATTACATATCCTCTTGGCTCAAAATTATTTTTAATCCAATCAATGTAATCTTCTACTGTTTGCATATCAGAACGAAAATGCTGCTTAAAAAGTGGCAATCCTTTTCTTCGCCTTCTTTCGTTTATGTAATCAACTCTTGTTTTTTTTGTTCTGGTTGCATAACCAAAAGTAGACTTACCGAAAGCAATTTCTTTTTTATAACTTCTACTCATAAAGCCCAAGTACTGGATTCGAACCGTAGACCTATCGCTTACAAGGCGATTGCTCTTAACCAACTGAGCTACAAGGGCATAAATTTATCTACTAGGACTTAATAAATGCTCTAGAACACCTATCAGTATCGTTTTCGAAGAGGGTACTCTTTAATTCGTATGCATCCAAAAAAAAGGGTATTTTCCTCAAATTTTCGCTCTCCTTCACCAACGAAGCGGCTCAAATTCTAAACTTCGCTAACTTGGGCAGGGAGGGATTCGAACCCCCGTATCTCTTGTCATATATGACTTCATCAGATTATTAGGCCTTCAACATATCTGAAACGAGCCACCAGTTCACATCTGGCTACCACTTGCTGACAGTGGTCACTACCCCATAAATAATTTTTCTTCATTAAAAATAAAAAAGGCTAACCTTTTTTGGTTAGCCTAGCATCTCTATATGAACTTATTATTACTTTATCAGTTCATAATTACTAGGCTTAAATATATATCCAGAATCTCCTGCTGTTAAATCATAATGAGAATCTTTGCATGTAAATTTCTTAGATATATATTTCATATTTTCCTCTTTATATTATCTTTATACTTTCTAAAAAAATTAGAAATTTTATTTAACTTTATGTTTTAATTATAAAACATTTTAATTTTTTTGTCAAGCTTTTAATAAAAACATTCACAATATTCATAAATCCATAAATCCATAAGTTCATTGTCTTTAAGATTTACATATATTCTTTTCATTTTTATTTCCTTAATTAAATCATATTAAGCAATTGAAACAATTTGTTTTTTTCCTTCCTTAAAAATTATAACAGAAATTAAAAACTTTTTCAAGTCATTTTTTATGACAATTCTTTATAAAAAGAAATATGAACATTACTTTTTTTTATAATCTTTTTAAAGGATATATCTGCTTTTTCCCACATATGATCAGCAATCATATCAATGTGTTTTTTATCTGTTATTTTTTCTTTAACTTCTATTACTCCACTGTTTATAATTACTGTACTTACAAGATTAGGTGTATCACAAACACCACTTAAAACTACATAATACTTATACATACATTTCCTCATTAAATGAACAAGTTAGTCTACTGCTTTTTATTCATTATTTACCCTTGATTATCTCCAATATCATCTAAGGCAATACATAAATAGACTTTTGGATTGTTCCAGAAATGTTCAACCATATCTTTGTCTGTCGGAGAAAAAGAATTGCAATATCGTTCTTCTTCATAGCAAGAACCATTTAGTTCTGCTGAAATCCAGACTGTGCCTTTGGGTATCTTTATGCTCATTATTTGCTATCCTTTATTCTGTATTTGAATCTTAGTAGATCATAAAATATGAGATTTTCTGTATTACAATCTATCCAACCGCCTTTTCCATTGGGTGTCTGAAGTGTCTTTCCTTCACATGATGCTTTAAGAAGTTTCATTATTTCTAGCACTCTTGATCAGTGTACATTGCTTCATGTATTAGCTTATTCTTTTTTGTCATTATTTTATTTCTCCTTAAATTCTGGATAATCCAGAAGAAACTTTTCCAATTCTTTATTTGCCTTTTCTACTGCCTCAACTTTTTCTTGATATGTCTTTGCTGGTGCATCTGGCGATTTATATAAACAAATCACAAGACACACCATAAAAAATATAGCACTAATAATAGAAATTGGTTTATTTGTCAAAAAAGCAAGTATAAAAAATACTAAAACCATTATAAGAAAAATAACACTAAAAATTATATAAATATTTTCTGACATAATAATTCTCCTATAAATAATATATCTCAATATTTATGTCAGTATCTTCAAAAATCTCTTTGAGCATTTTCTTGACATTCTTCCAACTCAATCTATCAAGACCACATCCAATTCTTGGCATTATCAATGTCTTGATAAGATTTTCTTTACATAATTCTTTCAAATCAACTAATGTTTCCCTCAATGAATCATAAGTTGGTTTCTGCCAATATTTTGATTTTGTAATTAAATTTATTACATTGTCTATTGTCATACACTTGCATGGTGGTAATTCTTGTAATTTTTTAGTTAAATTGTATCTTTTGTTGAATTCTTTTGCGATTCCTGCACCACATGCGTAATCTCCGGATATACAATGCACGTAGTATTCACTGGGATGTTCTAATTTTCTATCGAACAAATTTCCTTTAATTTCTGTAAAAGTCATTATTCAGTTTCCTCAAATATTATTCTCCTATGAATAATCCCAATAAACTCTATCTTCCTCACACAAGATAGAATCTAACAAAGCATTAGTAAACAAATCACAAGCTCTTTTACAATTTTCAAGTACTTCTTCAAAAGCATCATCAGTATAAAATTTATAACATTCCACAAACTTTGCTTTGAATTCACTGTTATGTTGAACAGCAATCAAATCATGTCTCAAACTATAAATAATCTCAGCCAATTGTTTAACTGAAATGAATTTGTCTTCATTAAGAATATCGTCTATATCATCTGCAATTTGCGAAACATTTTTAACCATTTGAAACATTATGTGAGATACACCTTTTAAAGTACTATCTGAACATCCTATTGAAAAGTCTCTTCCCATGATTTAATCTCCTTGCATTATTAAACAAATTGACTTATACATTCCCTGCTGGATTTGAACCGAACCTTTTTACTCGGAGAGAGCAACTTCCTAACCACTAGAAGAAGGGAACATAAAGATAATTTTATGTTAATAACAGAAAATAATCCAAGAACTTATGTCTCTAGAATTGTTAAAGATATTTTAAATACACCAAATATTTCTAAAGAAAATAAAGATTATGTTTCATTAAATAAAAAACTTAAATCAATAGATTCAAAAATTGTTGATTTAAAAGGTAATATTTGTTCATCTGAAACTTTCATAAATCAGTCAATGCAATATTTTGATGAAACATTTCCAAAGTATAAAATTTGGAGAAATACTATGCTACGTGCTGTAAAAGACTATGTTATAACAGAAAGCTATTTTAACTATTAAACTCTTTTTCAAATTCTTCACTTGGAAAAAGGAATTTTAAATTATATTTTTCAGCATACATTTTAGCATCTTGCAAACTTGATTTAAACTCTTTTTTTGAATCTTCTACCCATAAGGCTTCTTTATGAAATTCTTTGTCAGAGAACTTCCAAAATTCTATATGCCCATTAGGTATAATTAAAGCATACCATTCTCTTTCTAATTTCATTAAATACCTCCATTCCCTGCTGGATTTGAACCGAACCTTTTTACTCGGAGAGAGCAACTTCCTAACCACTAGAAGAAGGGAACAAGTAGCATCTTTGCTTTTTCGAGACTAATAAATTCGCACGAGATTTAATAACCTCTAAAAGCAAAAGACGGTTGCTAACCTAAGCAACTACGGGCTGATTGAAGTCTGAACGCAAGACCTACCTTATTCCCTTCATTCACAGCTTTGCTAACTTTCCTTTGAAGTCATTAGCTCACCCCCAAACTACTTTTCACAGAGTTCATTCGGCACACCTGACTAAACAGGAATTTCTGTCTCCTTTTGACTTATAGAGAAGTAATTAGTAAAACAGCCACCAAATGTTCATAAGGAATAAAATGATCAGCTTTATTCCTTATGACACTGCCTTACAAGGTCATTTGATTTCGCAATACTACACGGCTGATTTCTTTTGCAAGCTCACAGCTTTGCGGCAACTTTATTCAATTGTTAATCTTTGCATCATAATACCTATGCAACTAAGTACTACCGCCCTTAGATTAAACATTGAACAAAACAAGAATAAGTGTTGCATCTTAAACTCGTTTGAGTATTGTTACTTCTACTCTATACTTTTTTATTTTCTTTATGATTATATTATAAAAGTTTTAAAAAACTTTTTCAAGTCATTTTTTATGACGTTTCTAAATAAGTTTTTTTCAAAATCTGGATATAAGTAAGTAATAAGAGGAAACTTCTATATTCCTCTCTAATTTCAAAATAAAGCCGAACTGTTATCAGTTCCCATCAAACAGTTTTTAAAGAGTGGCTAGCCCTATCCATTTTTCGATATGGATTATCGTAGATACTGTCCGTTTTAAGTCCTGGGTGAATAAGCAACTCTATTAACGGCTGCCTTGACTTTAAGATTGCCTATCCACTATACCACTCGGCAGATCGTATAGTGTTTAACCTTGTACCCCATCGAAAGGATGGACTTCCTATGCCTCAATACGCTTTATTCTTTGATTGTGTAATGGTTTCTCTAACGGGTGAGATTAGAGAATAATACACAATATAAATAAAACATATCACCAACTGTGGCGAGCAGAATGCTTTTGACCTATAAAGCATTGAAAATAGTAGTATCATTGATTGCTGTATTCCAACAGCCCCCTTAACGGTCTTCCGCATACTACTTGCAGACGGGTGAAACTATCACCGACCAGTTTGGCTCTATTACAAGCCGTACGTCCTAAAAAGGAAACTGGTTTGCTCGTAACTAGTTCTCTCCATGAGGATTAGTATTTCATTCTAATTATACTCAGGCATGGAGCATCTTAGATGAGTTACAAGAAATATCTACTCATTTCTAGGAGCATATAATTAGGTTTGTTCTGTATCATATAATACATCACCAGTTTGTCACTAGTTTTATTGTAAGAAAGCTTACTCACCTAGCATCTGAACAAACAAGTCCACTGGTGATATACGTAAGGGTGAGAATCGAACTCACGCTCTGATGGCAACCTACCACCTACTCTACCACTAAACTACCTTACGATTATTTATTCAGGAATATATGTGCGAGCCAAATCTGGCTGCCATTCACCACTTTCAGGATCATCAAAACTCATACAAAATTGAACATGAAATTTATTTGCAATTCTTAAAAATAATTGGTCACTTGGTTCACCCCAAGCTGTTTCAAATCCTATCTCATATATATCGCACCAAGAATCACAAGCATCCCACTTAACTCCCCAATGATCATAATTCCATCTATACCAATCAAACCAAGGTTTTAAAGAACCATTCTTTTTATTTTTCTCCTCTTCTTCCTCATTAAGAATATAATTGTCTGGACACTCTTCTTTTGTTTTAGGAGAAGGCAAAACTTTTTCAAATGAAAATTTTAAAACTTTTCTTTCTAAAAAGCATCCATTATCAAATTGAGCAATTACTTGCTCCATTTGCATACCTTCCCAAACTTTCTGACAATCTTCTGGAGTTTCAAATTCCATTTTTACAGAGCACCAATTAGGCATAATCAATAATCTCCATAATCATCTAAGTCTAAAGAATCATCTATAAGTGTTTCTTCAGAAGAAGAAAATCTTTCCATAGAAGAAAAATTATCCATTTCGTCATCAAAAGATGAACCATCTTCATAAATAATTATTTTATCCTTAGATTGTTTAATTTCCACATCAAAATAATTATTTCCTACAACTTTATTATCTTGAGGAAACTTTTTTAAAATTTGAATTAAATCAGAAACGGTTAATTTCAAAATTTTCTCCTATAATAATTTAAGTTCTTCAGTTTTAGAAGTTATATTAGCATATCCACTCATTCTTCTTGCTTTTTCAATCATTCTTATAAGTTTAAGCTTTCCATCATTATTAAACTCATAAGAATCCATAATTTGATTTTCAAGTATAGAAACCTCATCAGATGTGCTTTCGCAATTTAAAAATATATTATAGTAAGGTGAACGTTCTTCTAGTTTTATCGACTTTATTTCATTAAATGGAATTGAACAAGAATTATTCATAAATTTTAAATTTCCATACTCATCGGCATTTATTAAAATACCATAATATGGTTTAGGGTCTTGTTCAATATAAATTTCTACCTTATCACCAACTACGAATTTTTCACCGTTAATCTCTTCATAATACTTCATCTTTACTCCGCATTAACTTCTGGAACAAAAGAAAGATTATTCAAAACTTCTGAAAGAAAATCTTTCATATATTTAATTTCTTCCTCTTTATACATAAGATCTTTCTTTGCGTTCTCAATATCAAAGAAATAAAGTTGATTTGGTATTTCTACCTTAACCACTATTCCAATTTTACCAATTTCATTTTTCTTGGTTTCTATTTGTTTTCCAAAATGTTTTTTGGCTTCAAAATCTACAACAGTAAAAAGTTCTTCTCTTTGTGTTTCTTTATTAGGTAAAAATTCAACAATCATTTTATTCCTCCCTATTTAATCCCACCAGTCATCTCCGTTTTCAGCTATATAATCTGCAAGTTCTCTCCATAATTTTTTCTTATCTTCATTATAAAGATTTTCTGCTTCTATCAACTTTTTATTTCTTAGTTCATCATCTTCTTCATTAATCCACATATTATAATATTTATCATTTGTATCATCAAGATTATAAATCTTTTTTATCAAATGACGAGCATGAAGAAGTTCAGTAAGATTTCTTCTTAAACCTCTTACTTTTTTCTGCAAAGGTTTTGATAATCTATGATAGTCTTTTATTGTAAGATTAGTTGTATAAAGATTTTCCAAAACTCCTTCAACAATCTTTCTATCTCTCTTGTTATCCAAATCAAGAGAATAAACAATATCATAAATTTCCAAATCATTACTAGTTATTAAACTACCACCATTTCTTACAGCAATAATCCAACCAGCAGGTTGATTATTTTTATATTCATGACAAAGCCATTCACTATCACCAATCAAAAAACAATTGGCAAAATTTCCTTTTTCTTTATTGTAATAATGTTTTATTACATTAAGACTATCAGTTTCTACTTTATCATAATCTCTTAAAGCAATTTCAAAACAAATGAGTTTATCAAGATTTGTTCCATATTTAATAATATTATGATTATCTAAATAGAAATAGGCTTGATTTCCATAATGTTTAAGCTCATGATATTGATGTTCAATTTTTAATCTCATCATCATGAGAATATCACCTATACCATCCCAAGTGGAAGTTAGATAATCTCTTGCTTTCTGTTTAGTTCCTTTTACATATTTATTTTTTTCATCGTCAAAATAATAGTAATACCAACTTCTCCAGCGATACCACCATTCAGTTTCAAAAAATTGTTCGATTACTCTTTTTGCTTCTCTAAAAATATTACTCATTCAATTTCTCCAACCAAGGATCTATATTATCAGTTGTCATTACTTTAAATTCTAATTAAATTCTCACAACTCATAGAAATAAAATTATCTGATAATGCATAAAATTCCTCAGCTTTTCTACTTTCAAAAGTTATAATTACTTTATCATCAGGTTGATAAGTTTTCATCCAATTAGCAATTAAAAATTCTTCTATCTTTTTAGAGGGTATAACTCCTATTGTTATTTTTCCTTCTAAAAAATATACTGCATCTCTTAGAATACAATAAGCTGTATAATAATCTTGATTGGCTTCCCAATCATATTCTTCTATTTTTGATTCAAATGTTTCTGCTAGAGTAGTTTTATCTGCAACATCTGAATCAAATAAAACTCCTGCAACAAACAAATTTTCTCTGTTTTTTAATTCTAAATAATTTTTCATTAGTTTAAATTATAATTTATAAAAATATTTTTTTCAAATATTTTTATCTATGTCCAGCTGAATGACATTCCATACCGCCAATAGCTGTTCCTTTATAAGGAACGTAAGCAGTATCTTTTGACTTGGTTGGAATTTCTTGATTAAGCAAATAATTATAAGCAATCTGTAAAGACTTATTATAATCATTTTGTTTAGCCAAACTCTTTTTCAAATAAAATGAATACTTATTATAGTTCTTAGCTACATAAGTATTCATTACCCTATATATCTCTTTAGAACTTTTACAACTATTTAATATATCGTAAATATTCATCAGCTTTTCTTCAGCAAATAATATCCCGCACGAAATCCTATACAAAAAGCATTAAGAAACATCAAAATACTTTGAAGAATTTGATTTTTTACAGGCGATATAGTCAACATTATAACCGCAAATATATTCAATAATAATCCAACTACACCTATTTTATTGATTGGCCGTGAATTAACATCGCTGACATATGTTTTATTCATTTTCATACTAACTTCCTTTTCATATTTCTAAAATTTAAAATATCTGGAAAGCTTTTATTATAATTACTTCCAAGTAAGAACATTGCTTTTTCTCTATTGTCAAGAAGTAGTTCTCTGTCATCACTAGATGCTACAAGCCAGTTATAATAAAACTTTGCTTGCTCATAATTAGTTTTCTTAACAAGAATTAAAGCAGTTTCCCAAGCAAGATAAAAAGTTGTTTTGCATTTCTTTTCCCATTCTTTTGTCGTTACCAAATCTAACCAAAAATCACTTCCCTGTCCTATCATGAAAGACATTCTGATTACATCTGAACAATCGGAATTTGAATTTGGCAAAAGAATATATAATTTTGTTGATGAAAAATGTTTAGTAGCATCTATTTGAAAATTTTTTAATTTTTCAAATAAAGACTGTAACAATTCCATTGTATTATAATATTTTTGCAAAGGATCTTTTTCTTCATTTATCCACTTTTGTGGAAGTAATGATTTCCAATCTCCATAAGCAAAATCTTGAGTGCTTAAAGCACCTTTATTGAGTTTTCCTTCTACAGTAGCTTTTCTACAATAATCTAACAAAAAGAAAGCTTCTTTGAAATCAATTTTACCAAATTTTTCTCTTTCAAGTTTTTTTTGCTCTTCTCGAAGAATTTCAAATTCCTCTTCTTTCTCTTTGTATAATTCATCTAACTGTTCCCATACTTCAGGAGTATAATAAGAAAGTTTTTCCAACTCTTCTATTTTTTTAGTAATTTTATCAAGCATTTATTTCCTCTAAAAGCTTTAACAGCTCTTCATATCCATGCTTTTTAACAGCTAAAGTATGAAGTTTCTTTTCAAATTTTAATAAAACCATTGGACTCTTCATATCCATATAGTATGAAAATAAAGAAGGCTTAGTATTTTCTTTTACCCAAGTAACATAATCTCTCACATTATTAAAATTGTCAAATCGAACTCTCAAGCTTTCACTTGTAATCCAATCTTCAACTTTCTTTATGTTTTCAATTATTTCGTTAATCTTAGGTAAAGTAGCAGGAATATTTGCAATCAAATCATCATACTCGTTTTCTACGACTGCCTTAAACAATACGTGAGTATTACAAGCAGAGTCTCTTGCAAATTTAAGTTTGAGGTAATCATCACACTTTATTTTGGCACGAGGAGTACCTTCAGTGGAATAATCTACTACAACAACCCCTTCCTGTTCATTTCCTTTAAAAGTTTTAAGAATTTCTTTTAACTCTTCATAATTATGAGCATCATAAAGTTTTGGCATATCAAAAATTTCAAGACCTTTAATCATACGAGGATTCATTTCTATCCCCATACTATTACGATAACCATGAAGCCAAATTTTTGTTTCTTTATAATCACAAATAATACGATTACGAGGAGAAGTCAATTCCAGCATTAAAGTAGCACCAACTGGAACATCATTAGCAAAATCTCCTGTACAATAAAAGAAACCATATTCTTTACTATATTCGATTTTGTCTTTTATTACTTTCGACAAAGCGTATTTTAACAAATCTCCATAAGTATCAGCACCACGAGTTTCTGGTTCATCATAAACCAGAGAATCTTCAAATGGAGCATTAAGATCAAACGAACCATTTGTAAAAAAGTAAAGACGCTTTTCTATTTCACCATTTCCAAGTTCCCAATATACAGAAGCGGTTTTGACAAGTATTCCATCACAGTTATGTTTTACAAAATTATTAGCAATAAAATTATGATTTTTTTCAACAGTTAATTCATATGAAATTTCGTGAGGTATTTT
>Ga0326512_10001938_pt1 | contig 15535 bp, 28 predicted proteins | sample 1_2617_0518_D_FD_203652 | JGI IMG/M metagenome (GOLD analysis project Ga0326512, IMG submission 203652) | Bovine rumen microbial communities from UC Davis, California, United States - 1_2617_0518 | ecosystem: Host-associated > Mammals > Digestive system > Stomach > Rumen | place: USA... | reverse complement strand
CTATGAAAAATAATAGAGATTTTTCTTGGCTAATTCAAAAATATTTCGTATCTTTGCATCGTTAAACAATTAAGGATTAGAAAATATGGATAAGAATATTACAATAGAAATTGAGAAATTAATTGCAATGTTTGTCGTTGCAAAGGGTGAGTTTAATGGCAATGAGTTTGAATATTTCCCAAAGTTGCCAAAGCCATTCAGTGAGAAATTAACAATCAAGCTACCAAAGTGTGTGTTCAAGGGGGATTTGTTATCACTCCGTGTTAACGACCAATTTGGTGTTGAACTTTGGTTTATTGATGACAATGAGGAACAATACTATTTTGATTGGGAAGCAATAAAGATGTATGCTCCAACACTTGCAGCAATCGTATTCACGCACATATTTGATATGATTGAGAACATCGAAATCTAAAAAAGTGTTAAAAAGTTATGAGAAAATTTTGGATTTAGAAAAAAAGGACATATCTTTGCATTGTCAATGAGACGGAAATAAAGTAAGGTTACAAGGTAATCACACACCTCCTTTCTGTGGTTAAATGATTTCGCAAATCTCAAAGATAGCCTTAAAAATTCTCAGCGGAGAATACCTTACTTTCGAGGATATATTTGAAGGATACCAGAGGAGAACTGCCAGCAATGGTAGATGTGGACAAATGGGCACTAAGTTCGTGCTTAGTGTGCTCTTTCGAGGGCTTCGGTGATTCAAATTCACCTCCTTCAACCAATCTAATCTTTTTAATTGTTACTGATTCTTGTCGCAAGGGGTGAAGGCAATTCGGCTTTCACCCCAAAATTATTTGTTAATTTCTACTAATTTTTTTGGTAGATTCAAAATAATTTCGTATCTTTGCACCATAGAAATAATAATTAAAAAGATTATGTTAGTAAGTGATATTAAATGGGTGACTGATGGGGAAGTTGTAGAACTCCCAACAGAAGTTGAGGTTAATGATGATTTGTCAGATGATGAAATCGCTGACTATCTTTCGGACACTTATGGATGGCTTGTTGAGGGCTTTTCATTACCAATGGATAATGATGATATTGACGAGTTTGGAATGTATGTTAATGAAGTTGAGGGCAAAGTAAGTTAAGGAAATTATGGTAAGAGAAGTAATTTTAGTTGAAGTTGTCAGAAAGAGTGATATGTCAACAGACAAGTCAAAGACATTTACCAATACAGAAAAGGCTGAAAAGTATTTTGCTGATTGTGTGAGGGAACTGATGTCAAACATCGAGCAAGACGAAATTGACAATGCACTTGATGATGGTTTTTGGGACTGCAAATATAGTGGCTGGGTAAACGATGAAAAGAGTGTGATTATCAAAGAAATATCATTTGAAGAAGATTAAATAAAAATTAACGTGAAATCTTTGGTGGTTTCACGTTTTTTTCGTATATTTACATTGTTATGTTAAAGAGATTAGAGTATTCAGATTATCAGTTAGACATTTTCGATGCAGTGGAGAATGGTAGTGAGAACATTGCCATTAATGCAGTTGCAGGTAGTGGAAAGACCACAACTATTGTTTCTGCTTGTAGACGATTAAAAGAGAATGAACGCAATGTTATATTCCTTGCGTTTAATAAACTCATTGTAGAGGAATTGAAAACAAAGCTAAAGGGTTATGCGGAAGTATCTACATTACATGCTTTCGGCTTTCATGTATTGAAGAAGTATTACAACCATCCCCAATACAAGATGTTTGTTAAGGTCGATGATTGGAAGTATCAGAAGTATGTAAGACAGAACGTATTTTCGCTTTCAAGTATCATTACCCCTGATACAGATGCAGCAAAGGTGTTTGGTTTCTGTTGTAATGTAGCGAAATTATATTCACTTGCAAGGGTTAATCTTATTCAGCATAGCGATAAGGATTTATCCAAGTTGAGAGACCTTTGTGACGAGCACAATCTTATGACATTGTATGACGAAGTAGAGGTATGTAATATATTGCTTGCCGATGCTTATAAGATGCCAAAGGATTTGGTAATAGATTATACGGATATGATTGTATTACCATTGTTCCACAAAGAGGCAATACCAACTTATAAATACGTCTTCATTGACGAGTGCCAAGACCTTAATAGGGCACAAAGAGAGTTGATGTTGTGTGCTGCAAAGAATGGTAGATTTATCGCAGTTGGTGACAGAAACCAAGCCATCAATGGTTTTGCAGGTGCTGATTGTAATTCTTTTGACAAAATCGCCATGCAAGATGATACCATCGAATTACCTTTGTCAGTTAATTATAGATGTGGTACAAACATGATTGCTCTCGCACAAGAAATAGTGCCTCAAATAAAGGCTCACAAGGGTGCAATTAAGGGCGAGATATATCATACCAAGGAACTTAATAAATCTCTGTTCAGAGAGGACGATATGGTGCTCTGTAGGACATCTGCTCCCCTTGTAGGTCTCTGCATGAAGTTGATTGAGAGTGGAATCACCGCAGTTGTTAAGGGCAAAGACATTGCACAAGACTTAAAGAATCTCATTGAGAATGCCAATACAAAGAGCATCCAAGAGGTGTTGAAATATCTTGACGATGAAAAGAAGAAGATGATTAACACCATCAGAGAGGAAAGAAAGTGTGACGAAACTGCCGCAAAGAACGCTATGAAGTATCTCAACCTCGAAGACAGATGCAAGTGTATTGAAAACATCTGTATGTATTCTATCAAAGATACAATGCAGTTGAAGTCTTATATTAATAAGATGTTCACAGATGATAAGATAGAACATGCCGTAACGCTTTCTACCGCACATAAAAGCAAGGGATTGGAAGCTAATAGGGTGCTGATATTGTTACCCAACAAGCTACCTTTGAAATATCCCCAACAAAAGAAATGGCAAGAACAACAAGAATGGAACTTGAAGTATGTAGCCATAACAAGGGCAAGAAAAGAGTTAATCTTTGTGGATTTGACAGAACAAGAACTCTTAAAGAAGAAAATTACTACAGATTAATAAAAAAAGTTGGGATAATCTTTGGTTATTCCAATTTTTTTTCGTATCTTTGCAACATAAATAATAAAAGGAGATATTGATATGATTTCAAAAACAGAAACTTTAAAACTCATAAAAGAGAAAGTAGATGCACGTGCCAATGGCAAAGTGAAGCTAAAGAAGCGTGTGGAGACAACACTGGAGGTTGGCATCTTCAAACATACTGAAAAGCGTGTATTTAAGGAGCTTTTCAAGAAGGGGAACTCAGTTTATTGTGTTGATACGAACTACGAAGTTCATAACATTAATGAACTCGATTCTACGGCTCTCCGTACTATGCTGTGGCAGTTGATTACAGAGAAAGAGAAGAAAGAGATTGCATTAGAGCATCTTTATACAATCATGGATTATCTAAAAGACTTGTAAGATTATGGCAAAGGTAAGTGAAAACGAGTATATCATTGTAAATGGTGAGAAGAAAACCATTAAGCAATGGAAAGAAGAAGTAGCTGCAAAGCAGAAAGACCGCAGAGGTAAGAAGCGTTTCCTCGACCTCTCCAAGCCCAAGAAGGAGAAGAAGGAGGCAAAAGAAATCAGCATTGTAGCCGCAGAGATTGAGAAGATGGTGAAACCAATTACCACTTTGAAGTCATTCGCTGCATACTATGACCACGCATATCGTCAGTGGGGCACAATTGCCAATACCATCTTGGAACATCGCAAGATTCGCCCACATTTCGTTTTCTTCCGTGTTTCCCTCGGAGAACTTGAACGTTTGATTGATGATATTCAGAAGATGTCAAAGAAAAACGAAAAGGCTGCATATCAGTATGTGGAGAAAACAGCATGGAAGTTGGAAGATATTAAGATACATATCACCAACATTATGAATGGTGCTACTGAGAGTGGCTTCTTGGAGGCTTATAAGAAACATGAGTGCATCAATGGCACTGGTCGCAGACTTGGACTGCAAACACTTGTGAATAAGTCACTGAAAGCCATTAGCCAGTTGGAAGATGTAATCGGCACACTCAATAAGATTGCTGATAATGGTACTGACCCATTCGCAGTAGGAGACCACATGAGCGCAAAAACAAGGGCAAGGTGTTGGGCATAATCTAATTCTCTTTAAATAATTGTTAAAACTGGGGTAATCATTTGGTTATCTCAGTTTTTTTTCGTATCTTTACATCAACAATTAAAATAGATTAATATGAACAAGACAGACGTAGTTAAAATTATTGATGAGAATTGTCAAGAAGCACATAAACTTCTTTGGGCAAAGATGGGAGATAAAGAATTAACTTTTACCAAAAAAGTTTTTGTAATTGTTGGCATTTCAGAGGGTTACATAACAAAGGTCAGACTATGCGAAGAAGATGGAGCGATGGAATGCTATTTTGAAGATAATGAGGACTTTGATAGCGGTTGGACTGATTTTTGTGATATATCATATGGATATGAAAACAATGTGTATTTGGCTTTGGATGAAGAGTTGAACAATAATAGTTTAAAAAAAGGATAGGCTAACAGCCTACCCTTTTATATTTTGTATAACTATCAATATTATCAAGACACCATTTGATTTCTTCTTCTGTTAATGTTTTCCTAATAATCTCATTTGAATTAGTAATAAATAACTCTTTTTTAACCTTATTGTTGGGGTCAAGATAAAAACGTATTGAATTGGTATCATCCTTAATATAAGTAATCATAGGATAATAACCTAAACCATAAACAGAATACAGAATTTCACCAATTAATTTCTTCAATACCTTATTCATAACTTCTTGTTGTTTGTTTCATGGTGCAAAGATACGAAATTAACAAGGTATTTTCCAAATTATTTTAGTTAAATAATGTTAATACATGGACTTAAAAAAGTACAAAAAAGGTGGCTCAGAAAGCCACCTTAATATTTTTCTTCTTAATAATCCTCTCCAATCTCTTCAATGTTCTATCCACATTGGGTAAACGTTGCTTGCCATCGAGTATGAAATCAGGCTGCATATCAATTATTCTCATATTATAATACTTAATTAAGTACAAATCAAACTAATTTAAACATCTCATTGAAATATTTTGTTTCCAAACCTCTTTTGCAATAATCAATAAACTCATAGTCTTGTTTGTTAGGCAAGACTGTTTTATCAAGCCAATAGGTTTTACGACCACAGCATCCATATTCGATGTCGAATGTATATATCAATCCTAATTTAACATAGGGGAACTTGTGTTGTTCACCATCACCATCCCATGTATAGGTTTCTTTAATACACTTTGCTTTTACTCTCATAATTTTATTTTCAATTTAAATAAATCTCCATCTAACTTGCTTATTGGGATTTGCGCCCAAGTCATAAGCCTTGCAGAAAGCATCATCAAGATTCTCCCTATCTGACTTGTTGGGGTCACATTCATGGAGCAACTCTTTCACCTCATAACGCTCTATTGTGTCGTTTGAGAAAATTGGTTTCTGTTGCTTAACTTGATATTGTAATTTTATCTGTGCCATATTACTTATTATTATGCAAATCCTTCGTAATTAAATTCTTCTTCTTTAATGGTTTCAATGATTGTAATCCATTTAAGAGCGAACTTACTCCTATCAATTTTAACGCTTTTATCCTCGCATCCTTTGTTATCATAAACAATGGGTTCGTGTTTAGTCCACGTATCAAGTTCCCAAAGCAAATCTTTTTTCTTATTCAAGTTAGAAAAAAGTCCTTCATGATGGAAGTTCCACGCTTTTCTTGGGTTATCTGTGAACATACTATTTCTGCAAGTTGTATTCTCATAATACCACTTTCCATCAGTAAGAACTAATTTTTTTATCTTTGTTCGTTTCATATTCTTTATCTTTTTGATTACGATGCAAAGATACGAAATTCCAGTGAGATAGCCAAACTTATTAACACCATTTAAGAAAATGATATAATTGTGTTAATTAAATGTTAAAAACTGGTTTTCTCTTTGTCAATTCAAAAAAAGTTCGTATCTTTGCACCACGAAACAAATAAAACATTTAAAGATTATGGCAAAGACAACAACAAAGGTAGCAACACGTCCTCTTTATGAGATTGCACGTGACATCAAGAACGATTGGAAGAACGTTTATTTCGGTGCAAAGCCATACCTCGATGCAATGGCTACGCTCGATTCCATCAACGACAACTATATGTTTGATTCGGCTAAAACCATCGTGCTTTACTTCCTCGGCAACGCCTCTACATGGAGAGGTGAGACTGCCAAGCGTATCAAGGCTGAATTGAAAGCTATGGCAAAGTAACATACTTGTAATCACAAGTTTATTATTCTTTCTTTGGTGCTGATTGTCCGTGAGGATAGTCAGCACATTTTTTTTTATTATAAATCTAAAAAAAAATCTGTTTTCGTTTGGTTAATTCAGATAAATTTCGTATCTTTACACCATCAAATAACAATTAAAGATTATGGAAAGAGAAATTATCATCAAGTTAGCAACAGAACTCGCTAAGAGAGACAGAGAGGATTTGTGCCGTTTGGTTAGCACTATGAACTTTGAAGACGCTTTCAAGAAACTGAATGGCTACAACCTCAGCATCGACCCATGTTTCTGTGGCAACAAATTCATTGGAAACAACACATTCTTTGACGTGAACTATAAGAGCATTGCCACAACCATCTTTATGACATCACATGGTGGCTGCGAGGTGTACGATGCAGTTGATGTATGGATAGATGATATTGAATCTCCAATACTACAAGGGGTGCAACCATAAGCACCATTGGACTTAATTAAGTACATCTATCCTCCTATCTGAATAAGGTAGGAGTATTTATATTTTAATTTATAATAATACAAAAAATGGGTCATGTCTCACGACACAACCCATTCTCACATCCCTAAAACCTATACAATTATGACAATCAGAAAAGAAGAGGTAGGTTTCCCCAATCTTGGTGTTCCAACGTTAGGCACACACTTTTTCTACAAAGTTGGTGTTTTCGCTGTAAATAGACAGCAGCACTAACCTTACCAGTTGCTATGGTTTGTTTTATCCTACCATTTGACAAGATAGTGGGACTCGAACCCACGTGAACTGCATAACCCTCGATAGCAGTAGCATCCTCACCCTCGGAGGACTGATAGACCAACTCTCTATATCTTGTTGTTTTGTTGGTGTAAATATACGAAATTTATCTGAATTGACCAAATAAATCACCAACTTTTTTTGTAAATATTTTTTGAAGACTTAAAAAAGTACGTTTATACGCATGAAAAAGGGAGAGCATTGCTCTCCCCTTTTGGTTAATAAGCCATCGCCATTGCCATTTCCTCATGGAAGAGGGCGGCTACCTCAACGATTCGTGCGCCTTGCTCGATGGTGACAATCGTCTCCAACTGAGGGAGAATGAAGTACTGCTCATGCTCCTTGTCGATACCCATTTCGATTTGGGTAGAAGACTGAGAGTGGTTGTCCTTCTTCATCCACTTGTCGATTTCGGCAACCTCGGCATCTGTGGCAAGGTGTCCATCGAGATAGTAGGTGGTTGTGGTCTTGCAAGCGACTTGCTTTGCATTGCGCTGCAATTTCAGATAGACCTTAGATTCGGTCTTCTTGTCAGTGCTGAACCACTCTCCGAACTCCTCACATGGCTTGTGCCATACCTTTTTCAGATTTGCCTCGGCATCATCGTTACCCATGCGGCTTGCAGTGTTCTCCAAACTATTGGAATAATCTGTGCCCATCACATAACCACTATAGGTTTTCTCAATGATTACACGACCCAAGAACGGATTTCGGTTTTCACCTCGACCCTTATTCATGGCGGTGTCGGCTGACTTGTTTACAACTATGGTGCTTGCAGCACCCTTAATGAACTCGGTGGCGATTAAAGCCATAATTTCATTTCTCTCCATATCTTTTTGGATTAAAATAGTTAATAAACAATGATGTATCAATCTCTAAAGAACGCTCGTCAAATGTCATTGTTTTCGTTTGACGATGCAAAGGTACGAAATTTCTCGCAAACTACCAAACATTTTCCCAACTTTTTTTCATTTTGGGCCTATTTTTTCCACTTTCTTTACAAAAATTGCACATTTTATACCCTTTTGTGCAAAAAAAATAAGATTAAGTGTACGTTTTACACTAACTTTATCCCATGTACCTAAAACATAATAGGAATATGCACCCATGTACGCACGTATATAGCCATAAAAATATGAATATTGCGTTTTAAGGCTATTTTTAAGCCTTCTGACAGCCTTTTGCAGCCTTCTCCGATAACTTTTATATATGACTACCTTAAAATGGCTTAGAATGGCTGAAAATGGCTTGTTTTGTGATTTTGTAAATAAAACAGAAAAATTTATGTTTTTCTAAAAAAAAGTTCTGTTTAGATGTTAGATTTTCGCTTTTTCATGTACTAATATTATGTAATCAGTTACAAAATTAGTGTTTCACCCTTAAAAACAGAGAAAATGATTAAAAAACAGCCCTAAGAATTGATTTAAATCAAGGATTTGCCACTTTTCTAATAAAAACACAATAAAAAGTTGCATAATTCAAAAAAAAGTGCTACCTTTGCACTCGCAAACAAGAAATTTAGTAATTCACCCTATAAATAAGAAAGAATATGGCACAGACAAAAAATTTTAAGGAGAACAATTTTGTAGTACGTAACGAAGTTGTTGAAATGCTTCGTGTTGAGGTAAACCGCTTTAAGCCCCTCGCACATGACGAGCTGATAAACCTTATCAGCGAGGCACAGAACGGCTCTCAGGCGGCTCGTAATAAGGTGATTAACGCTAACTTGCGTCTCGTATGGAGTATCGCTGCAAGCTATGGCACAATGATGGAGTTTGCCGATATGTTTCAAAACGGCACTATCGGTTTATGCTTGGCAGTTGATAGTTTCGACGTTTCACGTGAAACAATGTTCAGCACTTGGGCACTCGAACAAGTTCGTAAGTATATTAATATCGGCTTAGATACACAATCGAGGACCGTCCGCATGGGAGTGCATGAAATTCGTGCGAAAAAAACCAACATCGCTGCAAGCATGGATGCACCCCTCGCAAGTGACGAAGATGGCGAAAAAACTTTACTCGATACATTCGCCTCTGATATGAAATGCGATACATTCAGCGAGGTACACGATATGCGTGTAAAGTTAAATTACCTCTTCAGTGCGCTGAAACCTATCGAGAGAGAGGTCGTATGCGGTCTGTTTGGGCTGACTGATAGCATGGAGACTGAATACACTCTGTCAAAGAAATTCAATCTCACAGAAGAGCGAATCAGACAAATCAAGTGGGAGGCCCTCGAAAAGATGAAGAAAATCGCTTGAAAAAATCTTGACAAGAAAGTGGGGAGAAATCTCCACTTTTTTTACATTTTATATGATAAAAAATCTTGACATATGTTTCACGTGAAACATTGTGGGGACACTACCCACAGGACCACCCCCCACCTATGTCCTCCCCATCCCCAAGGGGGATTTTAACACTTGTTAACAGAGGCAACAGATGGCTTTTTACTGGAATTCTGGAAAATTTAATTTTCCAACACTAGGGGTGGTCCAAATTTATTCATGTGGTTATTCAAAAAAAATTCTGGAAAAAAATCTTGAATTTTTCTAATGTTTGCTTTATTTTTTATATAAAGCAATATTTTATGACACAAGAAAAATTTATAAGTAAAGTAAAGGCTATCTATGGTGATAAATATGATTTATCCAAAGCTGTTTATAAGGGGGCAAAAAATGAAGTTATACTTATTGATAAGTGTGCAAAAAAAGAAATAGTAGTAAAACCAGAAAAAATTCTTCATAAGCAATACATTCGCCTTACAAATGAAGAAAGGGCTAATATTTTCATTAAAAAATCTAAGGAGAGGTTTGGTGATAAATTTGATTATTCCAAAGTTAAATACATTGATGCCAATACTCCAGTTACTCTAGTGTGCAAAGAGCATGGTGAATTCAATGTAGATATGTATAAACACTTGTATTCTAAAGATGGTTTGTGTCCTTTATGTAATAAGATTACTATTAATAAAGAAAAGGCTGATGCCTTCATTAAAAAATCAAAGGAGAAATTTGGCGATAGATTTGATTATTCCAAAGTTAAATATATTGATTCTCAAACTCCAGTTACTCTGATATGTAAGGAACATGGCGAGTTCAGTGTTAACATGTATAGACATTTATATTCTGAAGATGGTTTATGTCCGTTATGTGGTAATATGGCTGCGAAAAAATATGGAAGAGGTGGCGCAAAACGATTATCCACTGACTACATTATAAAGAAGTGCCAACATTTTTATGGCAATAAATATGATTATTCCAAGGTTGAATATAAAGGTGGTAGTTCAAGAACAGAGAAAATTGAAATAATTTGTCCTACGCATGGTTCTTTCTTTAAATGCGTTGACAATATAAACAAAAGGGATTGTGGGTGTCCAAGATGTGTTAAAGAGAAAGCTATAGAAAAACAAAAATTAAGCAGTATTGTTTCTAATGCTAATAAATTCATAGAGAAGTCAAAAAATAAATTTGGTGATAGGTTTGATTATTCTGAAGTTAAATATGTTAATTGCAAGACTCCAATTACGTTAATATGTAAAGAGCATGAGGTAAAATTTAATGTTGCGCCTAACGTTCACCTTAATAGTAAGTTTGGTGGTTGTAAAGAATGCCATAAAAAGTATGTAGAAAGTCTTAAAAAGTTAGATAAGCCAAATAAGCCCAAATTAACAGAAGAAGAAAGGAAAAAAAGAAAGATAGAATGTCAAAAAAATAATTTTATAAAAAAGGCTATAAATAAATTTGGCGATAGATTTGATTATTCTGAAGTTAAATATGTTGATTATAATACTCTAGTAAATATAATAGACAAAGAATCAAATAATGAAATGTTCTCAATAAAGCCAAAAAGTTTTTTGCAATCGCTTCATGGTAGACCAGATAAGATTGGTATGACAACAGAAGAATTTATAGAAAGAGCTAGAAAATTTCATGGTGACAAGTATGATTATTCAAAGGTCAATTATAAGACTACTCATGAAAAGGTTTGCATAATATGTCCTATACATGGAGAATTTTGGCAAATGGCACATGACCATTTAAAGGTCAGTAGAGGAGGTTGTGGGTGTCCAAAGTGTGCTAATATGGTATCCAAATTAGAAGAGAATGTGATTGATAGGCTAACAAAAGAAAACATTAAATTTAAGAAAGAATATACCAATGAAAAAATCTTTGGGAAAATGCGTGGCGATTTTTTCATCAAATCTTATAATGTGATGATAGAGTGCCAAGGCAGTCAACATTTTGAAGAAAACAATCCTCTTCAAAGAAGTTATGGTGGAAGTCTTTCTGGTCAAATAGAGCGTGATTATAATTTTAATAAATGTTGTAAAGATGCAAATATTAAGCTTTTATATTATTTTGACGAAGATAATACTAAGGGTGCTGATTATTTAAATGATGAGAAGTTCAATGGTATATATACAAAAAAGAATACATTTACTAATATAGATAGTTTAATATCGTGTATTAAAAATGCGTAACTTAGTGTAGTTACGCATTTTCGTTTCTATCATTATTTATATCGCCCTAATATTCTAAATTTTCTCCACATCATTCTATACTTATTCATTTCTTCTTTTGTAGGAGTTCTGATTACGTCTTGTGCGTTTGTATGGTGCAGTTCATATGTGTTTTTACAATATGGTTTTGGGTATGGGTAGACTTGTCCAGAGAATAGGCTATAGCATGGTAGGTGATATATTTCGGATTCTCCTAGTGGGATATTATCTCTTTTATTTCCCACCTTTTGTAATTTTTGAATCCACACATAGGTGCGATGTCCAGCTTGGCTTCCGTTATGTGATTCGAATGCTAGGTATTCTCCTATATGTTTTTTCAGTTCTTTAATGGTTGTAATATTCATACAATTACATCTTTAAAGTACCATAATAATATAATGGTAGCTATTATGGAGTATATAATAATTTCTTTTATTTGTTGTTTAACAGAAGTATTCATTTAGATATTCTTCGAATCGTTGAATTATTTTGTTTGTAACTGATGGAGAATTATATTTCTCATCATCATGTGTTTTATTTTCTTTTTTCATAACATGAGTCCTCTTCTTATATATAGATATTTTGGGTATCTACCTAGCACGAACAGTGTAACTGGGCAAATCCACATTTTCATTGTTTCTCCGTTAGCGTTTGTACATGTATAGTCTCTTCCCCATATATATTTATCTTTCCATGAAGTTCCTTTTGGCAATGGTTCTGCTATGAATTCATCGCATAGGTTTAGGCTGTATGGTCTTGGTTTTCTTGATGCTGTAATGCCTATTGTGAATTCATCTTTCCCATTGGAATATCTATCACAGAGTGCGTCAGCTCCAGCTACCATTTCTAGGTTAGCGTGGTCGAAACCCCAATGTGGGAAGTCGTAGTACCATCTTTTGATAGGTGGGTCATTTTCGGCTATGAAATGTAGTGTATATTTCTTTTTTCTAAAGATGAAATTCTTAAGTAGTATTAATATTGTATATATTTTTCTAATCATGTCCTAGAATTTTTCTTTTTCTTGTTAGTTCATTATATATTTTTATTTCTTCTTTTGTAGCGAGTCTCATATATGATTGTGCTGAAGACTCTTGTGGTTGTAGTAGGTCGAATCTCCTACCGCATGATGGGTACATGATATGTGGTGTTTCATTTGACACGTCTGGGTATTTGAACTTTGTGTTATTGACCAAGCAGATATGGTTTATACCCATTATTGTTTTATGTCTAATTGACTCTTTTGGTTTATTTCGTTTATAGTTTTCCCCATCGTCAAGTAGTTTAAACATCCACATAAACGCCACATCATCATCTTTATCTGGATGCCATCCTTCTCTTGGTGAATCCATAGAGTTATGATAGTAGTAGCTGACTACTATTTCTCCTATATGTTTTCTGAGTTGGCTTATTGTCTTAATATATGTATACATATTTTTTATATGAATTCTGGGATTCTTGGTTTCAGCATATTTTGTATCATATTATATTGTTCCTCGAATCTATTTGTTCTTTTCATTGACTTAGCCACACGTGCTTGTTCTTCCTTGAGTTTTTGTCTGTATTGTTTTTCTCTGTTTCTTGCATCAGCGACTTTATACTCTAGGTATCCTTTCAAGTCAGAGAGCATATATTCTTTCTTTGTGGAGATAAACACTGTGAACGAGTAGCCATTATAGCGGTAGAGGTATTCTTCTAGTTCGCCATGTCCCCATCTGAGTGGTGGCAGTGCTAATTCTAGTCTTCCGATTGACTTACCTTCGATTGTCAGTCTAATATCGTTTGAGTAGTGTGAACGACCAATGTATGTGACTTTTGCCACCCCCATTATGAGGTCTTGGCTAGCTTGGTTTGAAGCCTCTGCGAAGTGTAGGAAATCTCCCTCTTTAAGTTCCCTAATAGGTATTGGTTTCACTACGCTTCTTTCTCCGTAGTCGATATATTTGTTGAGGTAGTTTATTTCCTCAGTGAGTCTATCTAGTGTACCGAAATAGAATGATTCTCTTGTTGGGTATGCCTTATATGGCAGTTTTGTTTCCTCTAGGATTCTATATTTCTTGAATGATGAGGACATATCATAGAGTGAGTCATCTGCTCCGATTTTAAGCAGATGGAAGTGTGGTATTGGGTTCTCGCTGTTTCTGAACACGTGGTTGCAGTCTATATCTATGCCGTTATAGAACCAGCCAATTTTATGCATGTGTTTATACAATGCTTCGAATGACATAAACTTCTGTGAATTAATGTCATTGATAATTGGTGCGATATATTTTCTATCTATATCGGCAACATCATCATCATGTGTATATGATGGTTTGAACTTAAACTGTTGATGATACAAGAACGGAGTATGTCTTTTCAGTTCTACGTGTGCATTAGCCATGCGATTATTCACTATATACATTGTATTGTTAATATTAGTTTGTGGCATTTTATTTTCTATTATTCATTAGATTCCACCTTGGGTCATGTTTATGCTTAAGTTTTTCTTTATCCTTATGTCGTTTATATATGTCAGTTGGTACGACATAGGAGATTCCGAGGCAGAACACTAGCGTATTGATTACTGGAGCGAAAACACATGTTACTGCTAGTTTTCTTTCATCATCCCATGCTTTAGCGATTGTGACTACAGTGGTCATACATGCTACTGAGACAGCGTATATTATGATGAATATGGTTATAACTGTTGTCATCCGAATATTCTCTTATGTCTAAAGAAGTTTTTATATGTATTCAATTCTTCCTTCGTTGGGATTCTCACGATTGATTGTGCATCGCAATACGAGCCATTTAGTGCATAGGGTGGTTTTTGTCCGAAGCCATAGCAATCACCAATTGTCATCATATTTTCAATTTTAAGGTGTTTGCCTCTCACAAGGTTATCGTCCTTATCATATGGTTGTTTATTAACCTCCAAGAATTTTCCCATCCACATGAAGTAAGGTTTATCTTGTTTTTTCCCCATGTAGTAATAGAAGAGTAGGATTTCTCCTTTATGTTTTCTGAGTTCTCCTAATGTTTCTATGTATTGTTTATTTTCCTTCTCCATTGTCTTTCATATTTTCTAGAGCGACTTGCATATGATAGAGTTTGGAATCTCGCCAATTGATGAGTTCCATTTGTTCTATGAATGAGAAGTCGATTATATCTTGTATGTTATTGAATTCGTATGCTTTAAGTCCATCTAGGAGTTTATTCATTTTTTCCTCGTCACCTTCTCTTTTTGCTGTGAGTATTTCTCCCACGATGCCGATAAGTGTTGCGTATGGTGTTAGGAGGTTTCTAAGGTGTGCTCCTAGTGATTCGAAATCATCTTTCATAAACGTTGATTTTTAAATTTATTTCTCTCGTTATAGTCTATTCTATGATTGATGTAGTTTGTCACTATATCAATTAGTTTTGAGCATAGCACTGTAACAGTCATGATACTATTTAGAATTGGGATAAAGACGATTCCGCTATCTGGGTTGTTTGTCTTCTCCTTTGAATATATGAGCATTTCTATTGCACCGAATATGCTAGCCACATATATTGCTACTACGATTACTAATGTTAATGTTGTTGTCATTTTCTTTCGTTTAATACTGATGCATATGGTCTATAATTTTTACTGAATATATCAGTCCATTCTGAGTTTAGAGCAGACCAAAAGTTATGTTTCTCTGGTGTATCACTCCAAGTGAATGCGTAGTTAATCAACTCACGACATCTTTCGTAATCCATCTTATAGAATCCGTTATGAAGTACTCTCACATAAACACCATTATGATATGCATCATACCAATGTCTTCTTTTTTCTTCCTTAGTTTCGTACTTATACCTTTGACGAACAACGCAGTCTGCTATGTTCTTTCTATACTTCGTATATACCTTTTTTTCCTTTAGGAATTTGAAGAACTCCTTTAGTATCTGCTTTCTCAGTTCTTTTACAGTTTTTTCTTCATCCATTGTATTTAACCACTCTTACATCTAGTTCTTTACTCTTACAATAATCTATCATGTGTTTTG
>Ga0326512_10001937_pt1 | contig 15538 bp, 19 predicted proteins | sample 1_2617_0518_D_FD_203652 | JGI IMG/M metagenome (GOLD analysis project Ga0326512, IMG submission 203652) | Bovine rumen microbial communities from UC Davis, California, United States - 1_2617_0518 | ecosystem: Host-associated > Mammals > Digestive system > Stomach > Rumen | place: USA... | reverse complement strand
TCGATAACTGCATCGACGGCGGCGCGGACGTTGGCTTTTGTGATTGCAGGGTGTTCCAACTTGTTAGCGGCTACGGTGATACCATCGTTAGCCTTCAAAATCTTGATCAAGCCGTCAGTCCACTTCAAAGCCTTGTCAGTGGTCTTCGATGTGTCACCCTGCCAAATCAGTTTTTCAGCACCCAGAGCGACGTTAGCCACCACGTCAGCGATAAAGTCTTGCTCAAACGGCAAAGTCTTCTGTCCGGCTGCGATACGGACTTCATGCTGCAAGCAAGAGTTAAGAAGAACTTTGTCGCAATACTCCATATTCACTTTGATAACGGGCGCGGTGATAGTGCGCTGTGAAATGGTCTGCGAACCTGCGGACTGAAAACCGCAAGTGCTACCGTCCTGGAACTCGACCGACGTATTAAGCAAGTTAAGCGCGGTCTTTGTCTTAACACCCGTCTGAAGGGTGAAATACTTTGCAGACTCGGCACCCAGTACCGTGTCACGAAGCAAAGTGTCGTGATTCTGCTCAACATAAGCAGGAAGAGAAGTTGTTAATACGTTTGCCATAATCTATTAAATCTAATTTAGTTCTTGTGTTGTCTTGTTTATCGTTTGCCGAATATCCTGCAAGCGTTCTCGTACTTTGTACCCTTGACCTTCTCGGACGGCTCAAAGATACCATCGTCGCTCATGTCCGTTCTTTGGGGAACAGGACTTGCAAGCGGCTTCTTTTTCAGTTCCTCGACCTCGGCTTCAAGTTCCTTGATACGCTTGTCCTTTGCGGCTACGTCACTTTGAAGCTGCTCGACTTCCTTCTTGTACTGCTCGGCTTGTGCTGCATAGTCCTTGTTAGGGTCTTTGTCCTCGACCTCGACTTTCGTTTCCTCGCCTGGCTTTTCTTCCGGCTTCTCAACGGGCTTGTCCTCGACCTTGCTTTCCTTTTCAGGAAGAGACGAAACCAAACCATCGGCAACAGTACACTTAACGCCCTTAATGGTGTATTCACCATCTGCCAGAGGTATAATGTCGCCCTTTTCGTCGTAGGTCTGAATGGCCAAACCCTCATGGATAGTGTCACCGTCGAAAATGTACTCTTTGCCGTCTTCCTCGGTGACTGAAAAGTTAGCAATGAACTTGCCTAACTGTTTCTTCATTTCAACAAATCTGTTATTCATAAAATCAAATTTTTCTATTATATAGGTGCAAATCTCGTTATGTGAGTTTTTATTTTTTTTTGTCAAATCATCAAGTTTGTGTTAGTCTTGACCCTAATCTTACAACCTATCTTGTAGCCCTGAAGGTCGAAAACATACTGATTCTCGATAAACTCAATACCATAGACACCGCTTTCCTCAATGGTGTAGTCTTTCCCATTGATATGCAGCACCAACGTGTAATAACGTCTTTGGCTGCTCGACGGGGTGCTGCTTTCCTCGTCTGCCATTGGATCATCATCGGCCATGGGGTCGTAATCATCACCAGACGAAACCGTTTCCGTATCATCTGCAACGGAATTGTATTCGTTGAGTCCGTCGATACAAGGACACAAAATAAGAAACTCGTCTTTGAGCAAAGTTCCACCAATGGCCTTAACGTCACCATCTGTCAATGACTGAATACTGCAAGGCCAGTTCTCGACAATCTTTTCTTCAGTCGTTACCTCGTCACTCATGGGGTCGTTTTCCCCTGCCTGAACCCTTATCAAGTCCAGAGAGTGCGGAAACATCAAAGAAAGTTTGTCAACCTTCCGAAACTTAACACCCCTGCTCATCTTCCCAAACATTTATAGCGTTCAACTTAACAACCGATTCCGGCTCACCATATTTCCTATAAAGAGAGTTGGCTTCATTCAGCATGGAATGACGCTGTTCTGTACTCATACCCTCGCCCCTTTGCTCGGCACTGAAAGCCGTTGAAGATGTTTTCGACTGCCAGCCTATCAGAGACAACGCAAGGGCTTTCAACAGGTCAGCCCGCAAAAGTTCCCTTGTCGATAACTCAATCATTGAAAGAGTGGTCGTTTCCGCATCGTAACCCCTCGCACCACAATTTGCAATGATGAAAGAGTCCTCGACGGGAAAAGGAAACAAACCCGAAAAAAATTCTAATAACGTAATCATAATTATATCTTTAACGTGTTATACATTTCGACGGCTTCAGACAAAGACAACTCGGAGTAACTGAATATACCCGAAATTGAAATTCCTGAAAAATCCTCAGACCTAAAACAGCCGCCTTCGTTGTTAAATACCATGTTTTGCGGCACTTCTGAACCAATAGGGCTTAACATATCCCACTTGCTGAACTTAGGTATCAGCAATTCAGGCAGAGACAACACCATTACCCACGACCCATCTGTTAAGCCGTAATAGCCGTTATAAAGCGTTTTACGGCTATAATTGACAATAAACGACTCACACACTCGCACGTCTTCGACGGCGTGGCCGTTGTGTTCAACATCAAAGCGCACTCTTTCCCCTGCGTACTTCTCAACAACATCTTCAATCAGTCCAGGAGTGAATAAGACGTTATAAGAGCCGTTTTCCTTGTCGTGTCGATATATTGGTGTGTTGGCTGGTAGAATAGGCGCAAACACCTTCAAACGACCGTGTGCGCGGTCTAACACTTTCCATTGTAAGTGTGTCGCCGGACGCTTTACGATGGAAAGACACTGCAACCCGTCACCTTCTTGCAGGTCTGCAACGTATAGAGGTAAGTTCTTATTCATGCCTTTATATAGGTGCTTAACTAAATGTGTGTGTTTTGTGCTAATTTAATCTTTGTGCTAATTTAAGTCTGAATAAAGCATTATTACACCCCTTTTTTGGCTTTATTTTGTGTTAGTTTTAATCAAAGACTTATTTTAACACAAATTGTTTGGTCGTTTCGTTTATTATTGCTACCTTTGCACACAGATAAGTCGAACTATAAAACAATTAAAGCAATGAGAACAGCAACTATTTATGCGCGTGTTTCGTCGATAGGCGACCGCCAGAGTACAGAAAGACAAGTCCGTGACCTCACCACTTTTGCAGCGTCCAACGGCTTGCAGTTAGTCCACAACGCTTTTACTGAACACATATCAGGCGCAACAAAGAACAGTGATAGAGCCGTCCTTTGTGAGTGCCTGGACTATTGCTTCAGCAACTCAATAGACTGTTTGCTCGTTTCAGAGTTAAGCCGTTTGGGTCGTTCAACGTGGGAAGTTCTGGAGAATGTAAAGCGGTGTCGTGACAATCATCTGAATGTTATCTTCCAGAAAGAGGGTCTTTCCATCTTCAATAACGATGGTACAGAGTCTTTCACTTTGCCCGTTATCATTTCTTGTTTGGGTATGGCTGCACAAATGGAGCGTGAAAACATCAAATTCCGTTTGAATAGCGGTCGTGACAAGTTTATTGCTGAAGGTGGGAAACTCGGACGCAAAGAGGGCTACCGAATGAGCAAAGAGGACTATCAAAAGAAGTATGGCGACCTTATTCAGAAGCTCACAGAGCGCAAACGTCACCTTGAAGCCGGACTTCGTGATAAGAGAGACAATGTAAGGGCGATTGCAGACGATTTCGGGGTGTCCGTGGCCACCGTCCAGACTATCCGAAAGGAGTTCAACTTGTAGAACTTCCATTTTTCCCGATTTTGGGGTTTTGAGCGGTCGAAAAATCGCTTGAAACCCCTTTATTTATGGGCGTTTCAGAGGGTAGCACAATTTTTTGAATTATTTGCCTACCCCCTATATATAAAGATAATCGCCAAACTTTTTGTGCTAAACGTGTGAAAAGTCGGTTTTTGACTGATTTTTCTTTTTCTCTATCCATCTTATTACGTCTTGTAGAAGTGAGTGGCTTTTCAAGCCTTTACTTTCGCTTTCGCTTGTAGAAAGTTCTGGTGAACGAGTGGGCTTTCAGCCCTGCGTCGATGGTGTCGTTTCAAACGATGTCATAATTACGAATAAGGGAAAACATTGTCATGTTTGAGTGGGCTTTCAGCCCTTCAGCGACCAAAGAGCGACCATGAGCCAGGAATGAAATAAAATGCTCGCTACCCGAACACTCCAGAACGTCGCAACCATCAGCCGCAAGGAGAGCCGCAAGGCTCACTCAACATGAAATGTTTTTCCTTATTCGTACCATGGCCGAAAGTTCGTCCGGGAAGAGCCGTAAGGCTCACTCGTCGTTAGACTTTCTACTTGCCTTGTGCAAGCGTATAGGGCTTTAGCCCACTCACTTCTACTTGACTTGTCAAGACGTAGAACCTTGATTGATGATCATTTCTTTTGTACGTCTCAAAGTACGATAAACCTTCAGAGATAACAGCGTAATTGTGAAAAAGTCCTCAAACTGCAACATTATTCTGATAATGTGACCCAATAGCCGTTAAAAGCCTGAATAATCGTTATTTAATGGCTGTTAAGTCAGAAAAAAGTCGTATCTTTGCAGCAACAAAAATATAAATGATATGGCAGTCGATTTTGAAAACATCAAGAGCAATGTTGAAGCGGTTGCAGTTCTGCAATACTGCGTCCGTTACTTCAACCATGTGTGCGAGAAAGATTCCGTCGTGGCTCACCATCTGAATATGATTCAGTATGTGCAAAGATACCTTTGCCCGGACGTTGACCCCAACGAAATAGAAAAGGTGTTGGCAGAACGTGAGTCAGAGGAAACGGCAGCACCAGAAGACTAACTCACTTTGGTAAGGTGAAGTTTTTAATTTCCATTAGTGGGGTGTCGGTTGAAACGACCCCCTTTTCAAAGAAAGTACCACCTACTTACAATAAGAGTCTCACTGCATTACAGTTCCCACAAGGGCGACAAGTTGAACCAGGCTTTCCCATCGACGCGCAACTTGTCGGAGTTCTGACACGGAAAGCAACAGCCAGAACAGAGAGGGGATTTCCACAACGGGAACCCCTCTTCTTTTTTTGTCAGAATTGACCCACAATTAAGCCACAATCAACGAAAAAGGGCGTAACGTATAGTTACACCCCTTTGAAGTTTTAAGCCCGTAGAGAGCCGTTTTTGTGGCTCATACGATAACAGTCAAATAACTTGCATCGTCACCATAAAGCAACCTTCGCCAATGTTCCCGTCTGTCTGCTCTTTGTTCCTCGGCTCGTCGGAGTTCTGCTTTCTGCTGCTCCACCATGGCCGACCGTTCCTTCAGCGTGTCAAGGTATCTTTGACAGCCGTTAATTAGTTCCTGGTCAATCTTCATTCCTGAACGTCTTTTTTGAATTGTCCTATCATGCTCGTAACATCATGTACGATTTCCCATTTCTCTTTGTCGGCTTCGTCGATGTTGTTTTCAACGTCCGTTAGAACCTCGATAGCCTTATCAGCGTTATTTGTGGAAAGCCACAACTTAACAGTTCCACCCAGACGGGCAGAAACGGGGTCATACTCTTTCCCATCGTCTAAGGTAGTAGAATATTCTTCCAGAAACATATTAAGTGTACTCAAACATACTTTTAGATTTTCGGCTTGACCTTCAGTAAGTTTGTTGTCACATTCGGCTGAATACACATCGGAAAACGCATCTGCAACAGACGCTTTTAACGAATACCATTCACTTTCATTCATTTCAATCATAATGCTTTAATTTTAATAGTTCGACAATATTGTTATTTTACTCGCTTTTTACTTTGTGGGTGCTGCTCTTTTGTCTGACTGCCATTTGTCCGAAAGTCCTTTGTTTGTGGGTGTCTTAACATTTGTTGTTTTACTGAAAGACTGCTTTTCGATACCCTTGCAGGGTCAAAAATGCCCCATTGGAGTAAAAACAAGGCTTCAGACAGACAAAGACTTTATTCTTCCCAAAAGTCTTTCGGCTTGATTCCTTTCTTCTTAATCAGGAACCTATTTAACTGAAAGACCTTCCAGAGATACCCGATTAAGATTCCAACATCAAGAATGAGGATAACCAGGCAGACAAATTGCAGGGTGTTGAGTACAATCATAGTTTGCGACCTAATTCTTTCTCAACTTCATAGGACTTGCACCAACCATCGTAAACGTCGGAGTCCTCGACCATGTTATCACCATTGAGATAGGTTTGTAACAGTTCCCTTGCTTCGTTTACTCTTTCAAGTGCTGCGTCGTAACACTCGTTAGCCATGAGCCGTGTCACCCGATAGAGCAAACTTTCGGCTTCAGCCGCTTTTGTGTAATCGTGAGAATACTTCTTCATAACTTTAATACTTTTATAGTTCGACTTAAAAATGATTATTTCACCTCTTCGGCTGTGATGTCCTGAACGTCGCTATCATCTTCGATTTCGACTTCTTTCTTCCACCACAAATGACCGACAACCTTCTTGGGCTTGGTACGCTCCAATAACTTTCTTTGTCCGGCTTGTTGTTTCTGGACTGAACTAACAACCGTCTGAAGTACGTTAATAACATTCTGGTTAGTCTGCTGCTGCGTGTCACCAACCATTCGACGGAGTTCTGCAAGTTCTTCACGTATTGCCTTGCTGTTTTCGTCCTGCTGGTCAAGTCTTGACTTAATACCTTCTTCGACCTCGGCTTTAACATCTGAACGAATGTCGATACCCGTTTTCTCGAAGTAATCAAGAGCCATAGGAACAAAGTCTTTGATCAATAAGTTATTCTTTCCACAGAAAGCGGAAAGTCTGGTGTGAACAGAAGCGTCTATCAAGATAGATTTCTGTTGCTCTCTACCGATTTTGATTCCCATTTTGCTAATATTTAGAGTTCCACGGCGGCAAAGATACAAATATAATTTGAATTATAGTGCAAATATAGTGTTAAAAATTTGCGAAATATGCGATTTTGTGCGGTTTTCACTCCATTTTTGACAACTGACTATATTAAAATATAATGTCGGAGTTTACAAAATATAGTCCGTTATAGTCCTATTATAAAGGTATCTGCCACCACTTTTGCAAGCAATGGCAGACCGTAACATGAAAAAAGGAACGTGACAACTACATGAAGCGTGAGCCGACCCAGAACGCGACCCGTGTTCAAGTGGGGTAAACTCTCGTCGTGGTGTTGTAAATCGGGTGTCTCCCGTGTTGATGGTGTCTCCATCGAACAAGCCGACGTCTGACTATCTACTAACCGACGGCGTGGTTTATCAAGTCACACTCTTATATAGGTGTGTTTCTTTGATTGTGCGAAATGTGCGTAAGATTTAAGCCAGGCAGTAACGACCCCTTCTTTCGTTCTGGTGACAACACCATGAAGCCAGGCAATAGGAAATAGGTATATCGTCGTGGATATTCTTGTTCAAGTTCTGGTAGGTAATCTTTCCCCCTTTGGTGCGCTGCATAACAAAGTTACTGAATTGTGCGCGGGCTGCTGGTGTGTCGATGATAGAACCTTTGCCCGATTCAAAGTTTCTCATTGAGTGTTCGACGATTTCACGCTTAGAAGCGTTGGACGTGACAAAGGGAACTATCTTCTTATATTTCTTTTTGAGTATCTGAATAGATATTGCACCCATAGAGTTTTCTTCTGCAAACGCTTCTCTCACATTGTAGAGATTCAAAAGTTCTGCCATTTCGTTAAGTGTCTTCAAGTCGCCATTCTGCCAGAGCTTCAGAAGTACGGTTTCGGCTCGATCATTAACGATGGTTAGAACTGTGCTATCAATACCACCACTTGCACCCGAAAAGTCTATTCCTGCATACAAGTGAGGTGTCTTGTCTGCTGGTGCCTTGGTCATGCGCTTGTCGAAGTTCTTGAAAGCACTGATTCCACCCGAAATGAATTTGCAGTTATATTCCTGCTCGTAGATAAGTTCTGGAGTTGTCCGTTTGATTTCCTCGACCTCTTCATCAGGATACAAGCCGGACTCTTCAAGGGTGCAACTGAATGAGATATAACGCTTGTTTCCTTCCCCTGCCTTTCCTCTCATATAGTTGTCGTAGAACACGCCAGCCGGACCGCAAGGAGTTGAACAGAAATAAACCTTGTCGGCTTCCATCGTCATAGGCTTAAAGACTGACTCAAAGATTTCGTTATCAAGAAAGGCACATTCATCAAAGATCATGTACTTATAGTTTCCTGCTCCACGGCTGAAGGCTTCCAGAGCGTGAAAGTATATCATTGAGCCGTTACAGAACTGAATGAACTTATCGACGGAGTTTGAAGCGACCACAACACCCGACCCCTCTAATATAGTCACTATCTCTTTTATGAACTTTCGGCACAAGTCACCCGTCGGACAAATAAAGCCAATGTTACAACGTGTCATGCTCGCCCATCGGATAGCCATGCACTTTGCAACGAGTGACTTTCCTATTCGTCGTGAAGCAAGGAAAGTGATATATTTATGTTGTTCGTCTTCCAGTGCGTCGATAACGGGTTTCTGATACCATAGAGGGCGCGGAAGTTGTATTGTAGTCGCCATTATATTTTATTATAGTCGAATATAGTCTTACCGCCAGACGGCTACGAAAGTACCGTCATTCACGGTTATATCTTTCGTAAGTCCTAACACTTTCGTCATGCTGTCAAGTATCTGTCTTGCTTCCTTTGCGTTGTTGGTACTCATAGCAAGTTTGTAGAGGTGTTTATATTTTGCCACGACTGCGGCTTTCTCTTTCTCGGTGTCCTGGACTGATAGGGTAACAAGTTCTTTCGCCCTCGCAAAGAGAGCGTTAAACTTTCGTGTCGGCCATGTAGGGAACATCGTTCTTAATTCCGCTTCGTCGTAACCCTCGTTAATGAGGTTGAACAGTTTGAAGGCTTCATCTTCCGGAATGGGTTTCGGAATAAGAAACGTGTCTTCAGATTCCAGAACCTCGACGGGTTTAACGTCCTGAACGTCCAGAACCTCGGTTTCGGTGTGTTGAACCACCTCTTCCGTCTTTGATTTTCCCTTTCCCGACCTCTTTATCTTGTTTTCTATTATCTTCATACTCTTTTCTTATTGTATAACAAGCCTTTATAATGCAAGCATTACACCATTTGTTTAAGGTTTCGCCCGTGATAGCCTGGTAGTGTCCGGCAATCTCTTCACGCTCGACCATTGATATAGCGGAAATGGTGTTATTTCCCGTCGCTTCCATGATGATGGCTTTAACCCGTGAGGATATATCCATAACTATAAATAATTATATTTCCGTATCACTAATTAAAAGGTCTGATAAACAAGCGATTAGCCTATTTAATAAAAGTGTGACTATTGGAGAAATATAACTCCAAAAAGCCGAAATTCCCAAAGAATATATTACGTTTAAGTCTGTGAACACCAAAGTATAGAACAACAATATCCACCAGACACAACAACGGGAGCAACTTATAACGGGAATATTCCAACCGTTATAATCAATATATTTGCCGTATAGTCGCCTAAATACTGCGATATTGGCTTTCTGAATGGCTCCCGATATATCGACAATATAACAGACAACAAAAGCAATTATAGCCGTGTTTATGATTATAGTCATTATATACGCTGCTTATTCTTGTTTGCTATTGAACGTATTTTGTTTGTCAGGTCTGCAATGGCAGTTCTGGAGTCATAGAATGACACCCCAAAGAACTTTGCAAGTTTCCTGATTGAATGTTGCTCGGCGTAAGCATACCAGACAACACGCTCCCATGTCGATAACTTCTTCACGATGGAAAACACGATTCTGTCTTCATCGGTCATAATATAGTCTTCAGTTGAATAGTGGTCGTACTTTTCAAGAAGGGCTACGACTTCGGGCTGTGTCTTATTGATCACAAAGCGCGGTTTCAAAATATCTCTCATTTCTTATATTGTTTTTGTTTGGTTTGATATACTTGTAATAGAAAGCGGAAGAGTCACTACAAAACTGCTGTTTTGCCACCATGTAGATAAAGCCCAATAGTTTCCCGTCCTTGTTAAGAGTGTCTATCTTTGCTTGTGGCTTGGATAGTAGAATGAGTGTCACCTCCTGCGTTAAGTCCTGAACCAGACTTTCGTCTTTGCAGAACCGTTTGCAGGTATCTTTAATTATTCCTTGCTCATACAATAGAGCAAGTATATTATCTTTTTTATCCATTGTATTTCCTTTTATCATGTTTAGCACATTTTTTTGTGCCAGTTTGTTATCACTTTATTTATGTGCAAAGATACACAAAAAAATCGGTGATTTCCGTATAATAATAGAAAACTTTGTGCTAATGTGCGAAATTTGCGAAAATTACCAAAAAATCTTTGTAAAGTGCTTGTTATTTGGAATTTTTGCGTATCTTTGCACCGTGTTTTTTAGCACAAAAAGTTTTTTTGTTTAACATTTACCCATTTTTTCGCAAAGTCGAACTATTAAATTAAAGCGTATGAGTTACAATTTCAAGAAAATCAAAGAAGCCGTACCAATGGAAAGACTATTGGCACACTTCAACATCTACCCAGACGCAAAGCAAGAAGGGAATGAATGGAAGTCGTACCGAACAGACTACGACGGCACAAAGCACACTGACCCATGTTTCAGCGTTGGAGCGAAAGGAAACATCTTACTTGATTTCCGTGATGGTGAAAAGTACACCGTTATCGACGTGACCATGAAGTTAAGAGGGTGCAACCTCAAAGACGCTGCGCAATGGCTCGGAGAAACTTTTGGAGTTGAAGAGGAACACCAACGTCCTACGATGTCAGCCCCCACGGTGACAGTCGGCACAATGGCAGTTTTTGACCCTTCAGAGCCTTTAAGAAAGAAAGGGCTTGTAACTGAACCCGAACAGAAAGAAAAGCCGTCAGAGCCAACGGAAAGCCCGTCAGAGCCAAAAATAAAGGTTGCTGGAGTCCGTTCTCTCACTCAATCACAACAAGCGGCCACTTATCTTGCAGGGCGCGGAATACCCGTTGAGTTTGCAAAAGATGTGTGTCGGGGTGTCTGGTATCAGTACACCAACGACCCGAAAAACAAAAAGTGGTGGGGTGTCGGCTTCCGCAATAGGTCGAAAGCGTGGATCATCAGAAACAACCTCGACAGCCGTTTGTCAAAGTTTCAAATTGGCGGTCAGGATATAACGATAATAGAAAAGCAAGGCTCACCATTCTTTGCAGTCTTTGAAGGCTTCATCGACTTTCTTTCATGGCGGGTGTTGTCAGCAACAGAGCCGGACTTTGTGAAACTCGACTATATTAACGTAATAGTCTTAAACTCCATCGTGAACTATAAGAAAGCCTTTGAAGTTCTCGACGGCAGAGCAAAGCAAATTGGACTCATGCTCGACAATGACAAGCCAAAGGAACCAGGAAAGGAAAGCCCGGGCGACGCAACGACGCGCAAGTTCTTGGAGCGTTACCCCAATATCGCAAAGGATATGCGCTTCAAATACTCTCTCTATAAAGACGTGAACGACTGTTTAATGAATTGTAATTGCCCATTCTGATATGAAAGAAGATACTACAAAGAAAAGCCCTTGGAACACTTGGGAAGATGTTTTCAAAGAAGCCCGATTCCCTAAAAGGCATTACGTGAAAGATGTTATTCGCCCTATTACGATGGAAGAGGGCAAAGAGTTTCATTTCCTGCGTGGTGGTGACACATGGAAACTCCCTCACTACGTTATAGAGATTCCCGACGAAATTCTGGAACATAAGAAAAGTATTGCAAAGGTGCTGGAGCGTCACGGAGCAAGTAAGACGGCCATCATGGAAACACAAAAAGTTTATCTCGGTGACTATCTTCTGGACTTGGGCGATAACTGCATCTTCGACAAATACGCTACGGGGTGCGGTGGTACGACCCTTGCACTCAAAGACGATAGAGATTGTATTATTGCCGTTCCATCCCGTGAGTTGGTCGATAACAAAAGATTCTACCGTCACAAACAATCTACTCCCGTTTACGTCGATAAGGGAAACGGGCTGCTTGAAACGGAGTTCTCGACGTACTACACCAAAGAGGAAAGGGAAGATTTGTTTTGCATATATTCAGGACTTAACGACAGTCTGGACGCTCTTAAAAGGTATCATGACGAAGTAATGAGCGACCCGAAACGACGCTTGAAGATAGTTTGCACTTATGATCAAGTCGCAAAGGTCGTTAATTGGCTGCTTGGTCGTTCCATCAACTACAACCCAAACAGCACGGCGCGACCATGTTTCTTGTATCTGGACGAAATGCAAGAAATATACGACGCTTATCAAAAGTCGCCGGACGATGGAAAGGACAGACGGGAAAGTATAAAGAAAATGCTTGAAGTTATAAACATCTTTAAGCACGTTGTCGTTATATCCGCTACCATCGTGGCAGAGCGTTTCTTTTTCAAAGAACTGCTCGACCCCAACCGCTTCAAGGTCTATCATGTGAAGTTTCCCGAAGGTAGTATTGCCAAAATATATATCCATCCGCGTAGTACCCTATACCCCAGGACTGAACTTGTTAAAGAACTGCGTAAGTATCTGCGTAAGGATAACCCGATTCCCTCAAACGCTCATGTGTTCTTAAACAGCGTGAGAGAAATTCTTGGTATCATTAAAGAACTTGGAATTTTAGAGAATGGACACAAATTCAAGGTCGTTTGCTCGACGAAAGACGATACCAATAAAAGAAAATTTCAAAAAGCAATAGAACAGGCGATAAGGAAAAAATACAAGCTCGGGAAGAATGAAAGTATAAGAGAAATATTCAAATTTTATGATGATGGTTTATCAACCTTCTATATATCCCCCATCGGCTCGACCATAAGCCCACCGGCAAAGATTAACTTTTATACTGCAAGGGCTTTTTCGGGCTGTGATATATTCGACGCGGACGCACAACCCTACATTGTTACTCTCGATCCTACAAAGGTTAATCAGGTGTTCGACGTTTCGACAAAGTTCAAGCAAGTTGTCGGACGTTTGAGAGATTCGATAGAACCTCCAATTTTTATATTTAAGCCAGGTAGTTTCTTTGATGATGTAAGAAAAAAACAAACAAACAACAATACTGACGATGATATAAACGACGAAAGGGAAATAAAAAAGGGTGCTAAAGATATTCTCGAAACAGAGTCCAGGAATAAGCGAGTCGCCGACGGTTGGAGTGAGGACTTCTTAAACCAATTTGGACTTTCACGCGACCCAGAAACAAAGTCGATAGTGAAAGACGTTATTATTGAAGCGCAAAACGCAATGGCGCGACGTTCTTTCCGTGATATAGCAAACTACACCACTATATCGGCAGCGGTGAAACGTGAAAATAATTGGAATGTCTTAAATGAAATAATAGATCCAAACAATAATCGCGTTGAAGAAAATGAGCCACCACACTTTGAAGATTCGGGAATTGTTGTAACTCCCAGGACTCGGACGTTATCTTTCAAAAAGGCTTATAAAGCATATATCGAAATACGAAAGTTAAAAGATGAAAGTGTTCAACTAACACAACCCATGAAAGCGGAGATTCTTTTCTACGAAAGAAAGTTTCCGTACCTAAAAGAGATTTACGATATACTTACTCCCGAAGATGTTGCAGGGCTGCACTACTCGCCAACAGCGTGTAAGAAACTTATTGCAGAAAGAAACGTCCAGAACAGCCGTCCGGCGATTCTTGAAGAGTTAAAACGGCAAATACCACTAAACACCTTCAGAGACCAAAAGGAGCGCAAAGTATGGACTAACTACTTCAAGAAGAAATACAAACTCACAAAGTTCAAACTATCAGACTACGGAACCGTTAAACGTGTAATGACTAACAAAACGGTCATAGCAGGTGAAGACTTATTCGGGAAAATAAAGAAGGTCGTAAAGATAGACGGCTTTATGGTGACTGAATGGCTCGACGAATAGCGACAAAAATACGGCTGCGTTTCACAACGTGGCCGTATCAAGTCGAACTATAAAACGGATAGGAAAGTTCCTCCCGTCTTAAAGCTGGTGCAAAGGTACAACTTTTTCGCCAGCTTTTATATTTCTTCCCTGGTTATTTGACCATTTTTAGCAACCTGAATATCAAAAGGCGTAAAAGTGAGGTCTTTTTCGGGGAAGATACGCTTCACTACCTTTGCCAACTGCCTTTGATACGGAGTTATAACGGTCGTGTTGAATATCTGGAAGGCTTCCGCAAACTCGTTACGTGTAAAGCCGGTGTTCGTGGGTGTACGACCTAACAGAGTGCCAGACGTGAGACGATGGGCGACAAAGATACTCTCTTGTGTGTCCTTTCGGAGGTTTGAAAACTTCTGGTCGAAGTTGTCAGAGTCTATCTTTTCAACCGTTACGGCTGTTTCCTTGCTTTCGTTCCATGATATAAGGAACTTTCCGGCGTTGTCTGAACCCGTAAACTTCTTTTTGATTAACTCTTCCATCTTCTTTTGCTCGTCCTCTTCAGGAACACCACCATTCATATTGATAACGGCGTTTGTGGTGAAGCCGTTTTTGATGTTATTCAAGTGGTAGTGCTGAATTTCGACTTCCGTCTGGATAGCGTCAAGAGCGGAGATATAGCACGGCACGGGATAGACAGAGCGGCACGAAGTACCACGATAGTAAAGTATTTGCGTGGTCTTGTTGGTCATATTGGGGTTAAAAGCGTCGTACCTTATCGGCTTGACCTGCCAACTGTTCCAATGATCACACCAATAAATATAAGTTCCTCGCTCGTCTGTACGCAACTTTGAGAAGTCAGCCCAATAGATTTCAGCCACACCACCGCCAGCGTTATATATTACCTGAATGGCAAAGCCACCGAACAAATGAAGGTCGAAGACACACTTCTGTAATACTTCATCCATCGTTTCGCCCTTGGTGTTCACAACATCGTTTCCATAGTTGGAACCCTGCCCCATCGTGAAAGCCGTCTTTGCGTCGATAACTGACTGCTGTGTAGGCGCGTCACAATAGAGTTTCCAAAGGTAATCAGGAAAGCGGTTGTCGTTTCCGTAAGAAACCCAACCTTTGCCCGAAACTTGCTTTTCTGCAAACCTCGTCGATGTCACATTACCAACATTGATAAGCGACAATTCCGTTTTGATATGTTTCTTTTCTGCCATAGTTCTTTGCTCTTTTTATGGAAAGTGGACGGCTACTTCTGCAACCGTCCACCCCTTCACCAACATCGAAAAATGAATGCAATGAAAACTTACAAGTAGGATATGGAACCTTACGGCAAAGAAGATTAAGACTCGAGAGACGAGATAATAACCTTGTTGGGGAAAGCCACCTGAACACCCAAAGCGAACTCGATAGCCAACTTAAAGAGTTGGTCGTCCTTGCTATACCAGAAGTCGAACTTCTCTTCATCGTTCTGCATATCAGTACCGTAGAAGAAGTTAGCAGGATCAGCGGCAACAATTTCGCTTGTTCCATTCAGTCCGGGCAAAGCCTTAATCACAATGTTACTGCCCTGGTACTTGGTAGAACCCTTGTCCAGATTGTCGCCAGCGTTGTGATAGAGGTTAGCGGCCTGCAATGCCATGATATATGAGCGGTAAGTGTCGTAACCCATAAACACCATAGCGCGGTTAATAATCTCGGTTGGAATAGCCTCGATAACTGCATCGACGGCGGCGCGGACGTTGGCTTTTGTGATTGCAGGGTGTTCCAACTTGTTAGCGGCTACGGTGATACCATCGTTAGCCTTCAAAATCTTGATCAAGCCGTCAGTCCACTTCA
>Ga0326512_10001936_pt1 | contig 15541 bp, 29 predicted proteins | sample 1_2617_0518_D_FD_203652 | JGI IMG/M metagenome (GOLD analysis project Ga0326512, IMG submission 203652) | Bovine rumen microbial communities from UC Davis, California, United States - 1_2617_0518 | ecosystem: Host-associated > Mammals > Digestive system > Stomach > Rumen | place: USA... | reverse complement strand
TCCCGCAAGCATGAAATATAAAGAAACTGCTAAACATTTCTTTGAATTTGGGCTTAAAGCACAAAAAGGAGGATAATATGGATTATTACAAATCTATTATGCAGAAAGAAATAGAGCGACTGGACAAGTCCTATAATGATGTGCTGGGTGAAATCAACTCTATAAAAGTACCGTATGATAATATCGGAATAAAAATAATCAACAAATAATTATGGAACAATATATACCAAAATCCGCTGTATTGGCTGAGATAAACAAAAGGTTACATCAATTAACCGATGCTGCCTTTGATTCTATGATAGGAAGAAATTTAATAGAAATAAGAGATTCCCTCGACACCCTTGAAATAAAAGAGGTGGACTTGGAAGAAGATATAAACGACTTTATTAACGAAGAATACCATTACACAGAGTATGATGGAAAATGGGTAGATGAAAAGGATTGGCGTGATTCAATACAAAGATGTGCCAGGCATTTCTTTGAACTTGGAATACAATCTCAACTGTCTTGGCAAGACATCAGAAGAATTTCTGAGATAGGTGAAGACTTTATGAACAGTGATGAGAGTGATAATCTTTCTGAGGAAGAGTATTACACAGTGATACTCAACAAACTCAAGGAGGGAGATTATAAGACAAGTAGACAAGAGATTCGTGATTTAGTACAAAAAGGAGAATAATAAGAAGAAACAAATGTCTTGGAGATATAGAACATGGTTGTTATCGGGAGTATGGATGACAGTTTATTGGTTAGATTAACGTAAGAAAGGAGGGTAACATGGAACAGAAAGTATTAAGAAAACAAGAAAGTGAATTAGCACTTGCAATACAGCATGCTATTGATGCTTACTGTGAAGCAGGCTGCAAGGATTTCTTTTTAACCGAGCAGAAGTACGACTTGGGATATGAGATTAAGTTATCAATAAAGAAAGTGAAGTATGGAACAGAATAAGGCAGAAGAAAGAGCATTAGAAGCATATCCTAAAGACATTGAGAAGTATGTTGGTGTTAATGGTGTAAAGTCTGTTGTAGATAATAACAGTTGGCAACGGGCGATTTTTCTAAAAGGCTACCAACAAGCAGAGAAAGACCTTGCGCTGACTTGGGAAGACATTGAGGTAATAGACCAAATATTTACTGATGTATTTAAAGATGACTTTGATGTACTAACTAATGAGTACTATCAAGAAGTATTAAACCGATTCAACAAACTAAAAAAAGTAATATGAAGTACATAACTCCAAAACAAGAGATAATATATTTAGAAAATAATAGTGTTTTATGTTCCTCTCCTGATGCAGAACACATGTGTTCAAGTTGGTGCAAGTATTGGCACATATGTCAAGACAGACTGAGTGGGAAAATGTGTGAAGATTTTGCATGGAAATAACATGGAACATAAGACTGATGCAATAAAGTATGAAAATAGAGAAATATAAGGAAATATTAAATCATTTAAAGGCAATCATTGCCGGTAGTGAATTTGAGAATCACCTATTCGCCGTAGGTGGTTGCTGTCGTGATTTCATTATGGGGAATGAGATTAAGGATATAGACCTATGTATCGATTTACCTTCAGGTGGGATAAGATTTGCAGAGTGGATGGAGAAAAACCATTTCACTTTTGGTTCTGTTGTTACATATCCCACATATGGTACTGCAATGTTCAAACTTGCATCTTTTCCCGATGTTGAGATAGAATGCGTTCAGACGAGGAAAGAACAGTACCATGATGAAAGTAGTAGGAATCCGGAAACCGCATATGGTACACTCGAAGAGGATGCATTTCGCCGTGATTTAACAATCAATGCCATCTACTTTAATATTTCACAAGAATCATTATTAGATGTTACAGGCAAAGGATTAGTGGATATTAAAAAACATATAATCCGTGTTACTTCAACACCTGATATTGTTTATAGTGATGACCCTTTGAGAATTTTGAGGTGTGTTAGGTTCTACTCAAGATTTCATGGTGAGTCAACTGATTGGTACATAGAGGAAACCACACTTAAAGGTATGTTTTTCAATGTCGATAGGCTGTCTATCATTACAAAGGAACGTATTGCAGATGAATTGAATAAAATGCTTCTATGCAAAGACCCTGTATGTGCAATGAAGTTGCTTAAAGATATTGGGGCAATGAAATATGTTATTCCTGAGTTGGAAGAAACATTTGGTATGAAACAGAACAAATATCATTTTGGTGATGTATGGGAACATACTCTTAAAGTATTGGATAATGTAACGAATGATTGTTTATATTACGGTGCTTTTAACATTAATGACAAGTTGGCATTACGTATGTCTGCATTACTGCATGACATCGGTAAGATAAAGACAAGAACCGTTGATGAAAATGGTAATGTCCATTTCTATCAGCATGAGTTGGCATCTGTTGACTTATGTGAAACCATTCTAAGACGTTTGAAATATTCAAATGATTTCATTAAGGATGTACAGTTCTTGGTTAAGAATCACATGAGAACTAAGAATTGGGGTGACAATTGTTCACACATGAAAGATAAGTCACTTCGTAAATTACAATATGAATGTGGTAATGATAGGAACTATGTAATGCTTATGTCATTAATTGATGCAGATAACAAGGCACATGCTCCGGAGTATTGTCTTAATAACCAATGTCGTTTAATCGATGATAGGACTGCTGAAATGATTGAGGAAATCACAGACATGTTCGGGTATAGATTACCTATTGATGGAAATGATATAATGGCCATTAAAGGACTGAAACCCGGTAGAGAAGTTAAAGAATGTCTCGATTATGCCTTGAAATTAGCATTCAATAACCCTAAAATTGATAAAGAGACATTATTAAAATACATTAAAGGATATAAAGTTAAGAATGGAAAACAACATTGAGTTTGGTATTGAAAAAAATATATGAGTTTTAAATTAGTAAAGAAATGATACAGATTGACGAATTGATTAAGGATGCAATGCATCAGAAGAACAGAGAGTTGCTTAATGTCTTAAAGTTAATTAAGGCAGAGTTTTTAAAGAAACAGACAGAGCCTAACCGTGCATCAAAGGAATTGTCCGAGGATGAGCAGTTTAAGGTATTGATGAAGATGGCCGCACAGCGTAAGGATTCAATCGAACAATACGAGAAAGGTGGCCGTTCTGACTTGTCTGAAAATGAGAAGAAAGAATTGGAAGTAATCAATTCATACTTGCCAAAGGAAGCATCAGAGGAAGAAATTATTGCATATACCAAGGAGGCTGCTGATGCCTTTAAAACTTCAAAAGGTGATAGTTATATGTTGTCAATGAAGGACATGAAGGATATTATGACAATTGTCAAGGCAAAGTATCCAACCGCTAATGGCGGACTTGTGTCGAAGACATTTAAAGATTATATTTCAAGTTAATAATATGGCTAAACGAATAATCATAATTGAGGATGATGGACAACCCGGTATTGGTGTAAATCCGTATGAAGGTCTTCTTGACAATGGCTTCATCGATGAATATCCATGTACACACTGTAATAACAATCCGCAAAATAACCCATTTGCAAGCGGCGTTTGTAGTTGTGCATTACCTGATATGTGGATGTCAAGACCGCATAGGACAAAGCCAATACGTTATACGACTACGTATACCACAGCCACGTTCACTAGTACAGATTTTAAAAATAATATTTTTAATACAATTTTATAAAATTTATGGAAGAAAGAAATTATCCTTATCTTGGACGTAACTTTGTCGGTGACAAGGCTTACATTGTGTTCTTCACTGAACCTGAAACTGGTGTTGTTGTATTGAATGACACTGACAGTGATAGAATTAAATTCGGTATGTATGGTAGTTTTGCAGAAGAGAGATTCGAAGTACTGCCACCGGATGTTTGTGTAAGATTACAGAATTAGTATTTAATCATTTAAAATATGTTTAATATGAGTATCAGTGATTTTGTTAGTACATATGATACTGAAGATATCCTTAATGAACTTGATTTTGAGGATATTGTAGAATATGTTAATTCAATTAGTGGTTTGTATAGGTTTGAATATGATACCAATAATCAGGTTATAAAAGCATTGGAAGGTATTGGTAGTTATATTAGGCCGGCAGCAGGAAAACTTAGTAATGAAGAACTGAAAAAAGAAATATGTGATTTCATCGACTTTTGGCGTAATTAATATTTTTTAACGTAAGATATTTTGTTCTGTTGCAGAAATTGTAGTATATTTGCAACAGAATTTTTATATAAGTAAATTTTATGGCAATAAAAAATGTAAAGCGTGTTGTTTTTGATTTATGTATCACAATACCTATATTATTTTTCATATTCAAAATTGAGGGGTATACAGCATCTAAATGGGAAGCGTTTTGTATCGGTTTTACTATACCGATTTTAATTAGTCTAATCATGTGGGCAAGAGATGGATATAAGAATGATTGAGGAAAAGTATTTAAGATATAACCGTGAATTGGTTAACCGATTTATCAGTGACTATAAGTTACCAATTACAATGAATAAGGAGAAGTATTTCTTCTATTTCATTGAGTTGTATGAGGATAAGTTCAAGTCACTAACCAAGTGGAAAGCACTTTGGGATATGATTGACAGCCGTTATGATGGCGATGCCAATAAATTCCTTGAAGATTATTATCAGATAAGGGATAATATTATTGTGTCATTAGGAGATAATGAGGCATTCCAAGTGTTTAATACAATGAATTTGAATAAGTTCAATGTAACTGATAGGCCAAAGGTAACAACTAATAATGTATATAACGGAGAGAATCTTGGTAAGGCTTTTCTTTCAATTGATTTAAGAAAGGCTAACTTCCAAGCATTGAAATATGTCAATAAGGATATTGTACTTGGTGCTGATACCTATGAAGACTTCATCGGTAAGTATACTGATTTGCAATATGTTAAAGAAAGCAAATACAGTAGACAAGTAATCTTTGGTAAGAGAAATCCTGCAAGACAAATTACCGTTGAGAAGTATCTTATTAATGAGGTATGGAAAACATATAGACAGAATTTCGGTGCTGATTTGAATATTGTTTCAATGGCTAATGATGAAATCGTAATTGAATCCGATATTGCCGATATGATTGGTCAAGGTATGATGGCCGGACGTTTAAAGGAAATTGAAAATACAGTAAAGACTAAACTTGGTCTTGAAGTAAGGACAGAATACTTCAGACTTGAAGGCTATCAGTTGTATTGTAAGGAAAGCGGCAGTCCAAGGAATACTTTCTACACCAAGACAAACCTCGTTACTGATGAAATTGAATTGGTTTGCGTACCTGCCCCTTATTATGCACTGACATATAAGTTGTTCAATAACATTCCTACGGAAGAAGAGGATTACCATTTCATCTACGAAGGAATAGATTGTAGGTTTATGGAAGAGTTCGGTATTAGAAAACTATAAGGATATGGAAAAGGAAGATATGAGGATTGTATGTTTCGGTAGTGGGGATTTTCCAATCGAAACGTTTGAATATTTGGCAAAATATAATAATGTCGTTGGATTTGTTACCTCCAATGATAAACCTGTATTTGGCGATAAACGTGTCTATGACTTGGCAGAAGAATATGGTATACCTGTATATATACCAAAGAATCTTGAAGATGATGATTTCCTTAATTGGCTTGATGAAATAGATGGTAATATATACTGTGTGATTTCATATAAATATCTTCCGAAATGTGTAACACAAAAAGCCAAATATTCCTTTAATGTACATGCCTCACTATTGCCGTTGCTTAGAGGTGCTGCACCTATTAATTGGGCTTTGAGATATGGTTTTGAAAGAACCGGTTTATCAGTTATTAAGTTGGCCAACAAGATAGACACCGGCGGTATAGTAGCAACGTATGGTGTTGATATAGATGATAATGACAATTATGAAACCCTTTTCAGAAAATTGGCCGATGCTTCGGTCTTGTTGGTTGACAGGATAATAGAAGATATTGAGGACGATACGTTTGGCGTTCATGCCGAACAGCCACAAGTTCCAAAGGGATATGATAGTGAGATATTCCATGCACCTAAACTTACATTGGAGAATACAACATATCATCAATACACTGCAAGAACCGGTGTTACGGCAAGAGAAATATACAATATGATACGTTCTCTTTCACCTAATATCGGAACAACCTTTAACTTAACAATTAGGAAATGGGTCAAAGATAAAACCATTGAGTTTGGTGGAGAATTTGTTGATGTGAAAGAAATCACCTTTAAGGTGTATGACGCTAAACTCGTTAATAAAGATAGTGAATGGATTGAAGAACACTATGACGGTTCTGATATCATAACTGATTGGAAGAATTATCTGTATATAACTTCACAAGTGTGTGAGGATGAAATAGTTTCAGTTAAGAAAATACAACTACCCGGTAAAAAAATACTTGATATAAAGGATTTTTTGAAAGGCTTCCAAGTATATAACAAACCAGAATATAATTTCTTTTTAAATTAATATATAGAACTATGGCAAAATGTATTAGATGTGGACATGAACTTAAATTGGATTGTGATTTAAGTCACGAAGAGGATATTGACAAGAAATATTATGTCTGTCCTCATTGCGGAATTACTTATGATGTAACATTACCTATCGATGAAGATAAACAGGACTACAGTTATTATAATGATTCAGTTAAATGTGATGTTTCAGATGAAAATCATGGATACGAGGGAAAATGCACCGAATGTGGACATTACGTGATAATTATGAATAACTTCATGCGTTCCGAAGTATATGGTGATGTAAATGAAGAAGATATAGATGAAAATGGGGTGTTGAAAGACGATACCATCGTTGACTGCCTATTCTGTCCGAACTGCGGTGCTGATATAATGGTAGTTCCACCAAAGCCATCAGAGGAAGAAAAATATGATTATTTTAAAGATTTATAATATATGAACTACTATATAGTATTTAGTACTTACGAGGAAGGTAAATTTACAAGTACCGTTATTGCAAAGAGATATACCGAAATACCGGATGAACGTAAAAAGGAATTTTGCAATGTATTCGGTTTCAAGATAATAACAGAGGAAGAATTTAATAATATAAAAGCATATCAAAAAATAATATTATGACATATGTTAACTTTTCAAGTTGTGTAGATACAAGGAAATACAGTGAATCCTTTAAGGACGTATGTACGTGTGATACTTTGTATTTCTTGTTTTTTGACTATGATAAGGTTGAATTAGATGCAGATGATATATTATCTAATTTAAACGAATTGACATCATGCAGTGAACTGTATGACAAGAAATGCAGCCGTAATGAAATACCTTATTTTAGAATAGAGGAACATGTTGTTAGGGAAAAGACATATCCCGGATTAATTGAACAACATTATAACTATATGAAGATGTCTCCTGACGGAAGACCAAATGGCGTAGGAACAACCACAGCAAAAGTACCGTCTGATTTTTACGTTGATTTTGTATTGGAAGATGGTACTGAAATACAGACAGGCACTGCATGTTATAGCCCTGGTAGTTTCTATGGAAACTGTAATGCCTATATTTTCGTTAAGTTGGAAACACTGAAGGAATGTCTTAAAATATATTATGAATCCAATTTGAAGGCATATAAGGAAGAATCAAAGAGAATATACAATATGCAACAGCGTTGCGAGGAATGTTTAAAAGAAATAGATTGATAATTTATGAATTTCACGTTTGAAGAATATATAAAGGATGTAAAATCACAGTTGGAATGCAATGCGTCAGAGGAATATAAGAAGAAATACGTAGTATACACCTATTCCAATGAGGATGTAGATAATAACTTGGACTACTTTAAGAAGATGTATGATGATGATTATAGTGCATATAAGGCATTACTATTGTTTTCATACAAACCGAAAGAAGAAAAAGTTAAGAAAGAAAAAATCAAATTCAATGAGGTAATTAAAAGCATAGGATATGACCAACATGAAATAATGTATAATATCATGCAGTTGCATAATGAGGGTAAACCTTTTGACTGTGATATGACTTATTCTATTGGTAATTTCTATGGTACGTTTAAAATTAAGGATGGAAACGGTGAAACACGTGAGATAACAATACCATCCCCAAAATACAAATATGATGTATGTCCGCAAGTGGATGGTGTTGAAAAAATTGAACCGGAAGGACCATTACCTCTTGAAGACAATTCAATTGACAGTATGGTTATTGACCTTCCATTTGTTATTAGTTGTGGGCCGAGTTTGGAAACACCTGATTATGATGAAAATGGTAATAAAGTAAGAAATAACCTCATATCAAGAAGATTTGCAAGTTATTATCCTGTAGCACAGTTACTTAAATCTTATAAACATTGGATTGAAGAGGCATATAGGGTACTGAACAAAGATGGTATATTAGTGTTCAAGACTCAAGCAACCATTACAGGTTCTAAGATGTTAAATACTCCATACTACAGCAGACTTATTGCAGAAAGCCTTGGATTTGACAGTTATGATGAATTTATATTGCTTGCAAAGAACAGATTAATAAGTGGAAAAGTAAATAAACAACAGCATGCGCGTTCGTTCCATAGTTATTTTCTTGTATTCAAGAAATCATTGAAAAAGAAAATTGCATATTTCGACTTTATGGATGATGAAGAGGTCAATGAAGTATTAAATGGATTGAAAATAAACAACTTTTCACAGAAACGTTTAAGGGGGATGAAATAATCTCCCTTATTTTATTATTTTTTAACTAAAAAAGTTTGTTTTTATCATTTTTTTGTAGTACATTTGCAACAAATTAATGTAAAACAAAAAAATAGTTTATGGAAAAAATTAATCAAATTATCACTCATTTCACCGACAATGATTTGTATACGTTCACTTGTCAGTATTACATTCTTCACACTTATCCACGTGCTGAAGTAAGGTATTCATTCTTTGACCGTAATCATACCCGTTATCCAAAGGGTTTTGGCGCATTACTGCAAGAGCAGATTAACGGAATGAAAGACGTTGTTATCACTGAGGATGAAATTGAATTTATGAAGAAGAAGGTTTATTTCCTTCCTGAATGGTATTATAACTTCCTTCGTGGCTTCCGTTTCAATCCAGCAGAGGTTCATATTTTCCAAGACCTTGAAGGTTATCTGTCTATTATGATTGAGGGTAAGTGGTATTCTACAATCATGTGGGAAATGCCAATTCTTTCCACGATTTCTGAACTTATGCATATTATCAATGGTGATATGGAGAAGTACAATTCTGAGAATGAATGGAAAAAGTCATATGATAAGGGCGTAAAAGCATTTACAAATGGTATCGCACTCTCTGACATGGGTACAAGGAGGCGTTTTAGTTACCTAAACCATTATAACATTCTTAGTGCTTTGAAAAAGGCTTCTGTTGATTGTGTTAATTGTTCTGGTAAGTTCATCGGTACATCTAATGTGTGGTTTGCAAAAGAGTTCGACCTTACACCCGTAGGAACGATGTCGCACCAGGCGTGTTCCTTCGAGGAATGTGTAAGTGGTGTGTTTGAATGTAACCACCAGTTGATGAAGAAATGGAGTGATGTTTATGACGGAGACCTTGGTATATTCCTTCCGGACTGTTTTGGTTCTAAGATATTCTTATCTAATTTTTCAAAGAAGATGGCCAAGATGTTTGATGGTATTCGTATAGACAGTGGTGATGAAAAGGAAGAAACTGAGAAAATGATTTCAAAATACGAGTCTCTTGGTATCAATCCATCTACAAAGTCAATCGTATATTCAAATGCCCTTACAATTGATAAGGCTATTGAACTTCATAAGTGGGTCAACGGACGTATGAACGATAGTTATGGAATTGGTACGCATCTTTGTGCTGACGTAACTAACATACAGACCGGTGAAAAGTTTCCTTATTCAAATATTGTAATTAAACTCACAGGCATGCGTATTACAGAACTTCGTGAGTGGCATGATTGTGTAAAACTTTCAAATGATAAGGGAAAGACACTTGGAAATACTAAGAAATGTGAATTTCTGATTTCTCAGATTGGGTAGAATATGTCAGTAAAGGTAATACAAGGTGATTTATTCAAGTCATCGGCTCAGACATTGGTAAATACAGTTAACTGTGTTGGAGCAATGGGAAAAGGGATAGCGTTGGAGTTTAAAAAACGCTATCCTGCAATGTATGAACGTTATAAGGAACTATGTAATCAAGGTCATATAAAAATAGGCAGTCTATGGCTTTATAAGGCTGATGATGGAAAGTGGATACTTAATTTCCCCACAAAGGATGATTGGAGAAATCCATCAGATATAGACTACATTGTTCAAGGTCTTGACAAATTTATTGCCACATATAAACAAAAGGGCATAACGTCAATTGCATTTCCGATGTTGGGGTGTAATAATGGTGGTCTTGATAAGGCTACAGTCCTTATGATGATGAAGATGCACCTTGAAACATGTGAAGACTTGGATGTTGAAATATACTATAATCCTGATTAATATGAATAAGATAGAAATTGAAATTAAACCGAGTAGTACTGGTATGTATTCTCCTTGGCATCTTGCCATTGCACATGAACTTGGTGTACCATTAATGTGTACGTCAGATATTGGGCATTTTATCAAGATTGGAGAAGACATATATAAAATTATCCGTCCATATGGTACAAAAAAACTATATGACTTCTTTTGCGATTTGGAAGAAAAAAATGATAAGGGAGAATTAAGTGATGAGGAAACATTGATAATACTTAATGATGTCATAGAAGGTAAAAACAAAGATATAGTATTAAAAAAATGTCAGCCGCTTGATAAGTTTAGAAAGCAATTATTAAAAATGAAATAGATGTTTACAGATAAACCAAATTTTAAACCTCTTGATAAGGAATATGCCAGCGTTGGTGATTTGGTTGATTTCATTAACAAGAATCACATAATGCGTAACGTCCCCATTTGGATTGAATTTGGGGATGGAAATGGCACATTCCTAAGAACTGAGGCTAATAAGAATTACAAGACAAACGATGGAATGACGTTTGATAGCAATACATTAAAACTCAATTTATCGCCAAGTTGCCTGAATTGGACTAAGATTGATGCATTGCATCCTGTCGTTTTGTCTGTTGATAAGTGTGAATAGTTTTTAACAATTTTTAATATAAAGTTACTTTATTATATTGTAGAAATATAGTATATTTGTAAACGATAGAGGGGGGGATTTGTAGTGCTTGCCACCTCTTTAAAAACGGCTAAAATCTAATTAATAGGTTCACTACATTTAATTCAAATAAAAAAATTAATAACTTAAATTTAAATTAAATGTCAGAAAACAAAAACAAACGTGTATTGGCAGTAGAAGCCGTAACACCGGGTCATCCCGACAAAGTGTGTGATGTAATTGCAGGAGCATTGGTTGATGCTTTTGTTAGTGGAGATTCTAATTCTCGTTGTGGTATTGAAACGATGATGAAAGATAACATCGTAGTTCTTGGCGGTGAGATTTATTCTAAAAGTGTTGTAGATTATGACAGCATTGTAAGAAACGTATTTAAGGAGATAGTATACCCTAAAAATCACGGATTATATCCTGAAAACATTAAAATAATTAACTTGATTGGCAAACAATCCCCAGAGATTCATAAAGCCGTTGATGTATCAGATGAAATAACCACAGCAGGTGACCAAGGCTGGATGACCGCCGGTGCAACAAATGAAACTGAAACGTTTATGCCACTGGGGTGTTATATAACCAAACATATTTGTGACTTTATTATGAAAAGTCCATTAGAGATTGGTCCGGATGCTAAAACGCAAGTCGTTATTGAATATGAAGGTAATATCCCTGTTAAGATAAATTCAATTTTAGTATCTTCAATGCACCAATGTGATATTTCAATACTTCGAGATTATATTACGAATGCCATACATTATAACAAAATCGGTCTAAGTGATGATATATATAATAAATTCATTGCAGACAAGAATTTTGTAATTGATGTCAATCCGGCCGGTGTGTGGAATACGGGTGGTAGTGTCTCTGATTGTGGAATGTGTAATAGAAAACTTGCTTGTGACCAATTTGGTTCATCATTTAGAATTTCAGCCGGTGGACTTCATGGCAAAGATGCATCAAAAGTTGACTATTCAGCAAATATGATGTGTAGATATATCGCTAAAAATATTGTTGCCGCCGGTATTGCAAATGTTGCGACTGTTGATGTATCATATTCAATTGGCGTTGCAGAACCAACCTCAATAAGTATTGAACTTGATAAAAATAAGGAACTTGAATCAGCACTTGTTAGATGGGTTAAGGAAAATGTCAAATTGGAACCACATAATATCATAAAGCGATTTGGTAAGGGCGTTGAAAGATATAAAAATGCGGCATTAAATGGCCATTATGGTAAGACACGTGAGGAAATGGAATTGGTAGAGAATCAAATCAATTATCCTTGGGAAAAACTTGACCTTGTAGATAGTCTTAAAAAAGAATTTAATATCAAATAATAGTATCGCCATGATATACTTAATTGCTTTCATATTAGTATTTGCTGTGGTGTGTTGTGTTAAGCATGTTAAGATGAAACTTGATAGTGACTCAATATTTACAATTTGTATATTTTTATTCTTTATGTTCTGTGTTGGCTGTTGTACCTCATTAGTTCATCACAGAATCGATGCAGGTATTGTTTATGAAGATACAATTAAAACAAATCATGAATAAGATATGTTTTCAAGTAATCAAGTTTTTAAGATATCCGGAACATTTTCACAGTTGAAGATGTCATTGGATTTTGCACTTACATTTTCGGACAATGCAAAGATTATGACAAAGAGTGAACGAGAAAGAGGTTGCAAACTGACCTATCAGATTGCAGGTGACAAATATCTAATCGGTTGGGCATTTGGTGAGGTTCCTGAAGGATGGAAGGAATATGATTTTGACTTCGATACAGATATTGTAAGTAAAATCATTGCTCAATTTTTGAAAAAACAAGAGGTTGGCGAAAGTGAGTACGATGATTTCGACGGTGGCACTGATGACGGTTTCATCATGGAATGTAGAACAGACATTATGGATGACAGTGAATGTAAGGTAAAGAATCCGTTCTATTGTATAGTATCGTTCAGTACGTTTAAGAATTATTATGCTAAATAATATGGAAAATTACGAAAAGAAGTACAGGCATGCCATTGAGGTAGTTAAAAAGTATAGTGGAGCACATATTATGCTTACAGAAGATTTGATTGGGGAAATGTTTCCGGAACTTATAGAAAATAATGACGAGAAAATCAGAACAGAACTTATCAGACTTATTAGTGATTGGTCTGACGATGGAAGAGCCTCAACCTGTGGGTATTTGACTTCTATACCAAAGAAAGATATTCTTGACTGGTTGGAAAGACAGAAATCTTTATTTTCCGATAATGAGAAAAGGGATGTTTTGGAATACATAGAAAAATTTAAAGAAAATTATGGCCATTACCCTAAAGATGCAGATGAAATAGGTGTTATCGTTTCTGAAATGGTAAATAAACATAATAAGCCAATTGTATTTGAGAGTAAAGACCAAGGAAGATATGAGGATATTAGGGATATACTCCGTGAACTTATTAACAATGACAAATACACACGTTCTGCTATTGAGTGTGATTTAAAATGGCTTACTGAGCGTTTTAGATATATGAAGCCTCAGCCAAAGCAAGAGTGGAGTGAAAGGGATGAACTGATGCTTGGTAAGTGTATTGATGCTGCAAGCGGTTACTACTCGCCAGAAGATAAGCAAAGTATGAAGGATTGGCTTAATTCTCTCAAAGACAGAGTACAACCACAACCAAAACAAGAGTGGAATAAACGACAGGTTGTTAATGCTCTTACATCAATGCTTACTGAAAAGATTAAACCTCTTACAGAGAAAGTCTCGGACGGTACTATAAACGACAGAGAGGAAATGTTCAGGGCTGCTTTGATTGAAATAAGGTCCTTTGTCAATAGTCCTTCCTTTCAAATTGGAAAAGAGGATTCTATTGAGTGGAGTGAAGAGGATGAGAAGATAATAAAGGAAACTGAGTCATGGTTAAACACTCTTTGCTACTATTTAGATACTTCTCCAGAATATATTACTGATATAAAAGATGTTATTAACAAACTCAAATCCCTCAGACTTCAAAAGCAATGGAAGCCAAGTGAAAAACAGATAAATGCTTTGAGTGATGTTCTATCTTTAAAAGATATTAAGTACGATGTGCTATCTGGACTTTTGGAGTGTTTAAAAAGATTAAAATAGTTTAATAAATTATCATGGATAAAGAAATAATAGAATATTTAAAACATAATTTAAAAATAGAGACAGATACTAAATCTAGAAAAATATTTGGATTAAGTCCTAAACCTATTATTAAATTATATTTAGAAGGTGAATTTATTTTTGAACGTGATATCCCAATTAAAGAAGATTATTCTAGAATATTTTAATAATTTAATTATAAAATAGAACTATGAAACAAGAAGAAAAAGAACTCCTTTTTGTAGACCTCTGTGCAAGGTTGCCTTATGGGGTAAAAGTTAATGCACAATACAAGGATGGAGACGGTTGGAAAACAGAAGACAGGAAAATTTTAGGTCTTTATGAAGACGGACAAGTTTATCTTGACTGTGTTTACACTACCATCGATTGTATAAAACCTTATCTCCGTCCAATGTCTTCTATGACTGAGGATGAAAGAAAAGAATATAACGATATAGTAAAAAATACTATTGACTTTTATGATTGCCCAAAGTCTGAAGAAATATGCTTTTTCATTATACCGATTGATTGGCTTAACGCCCATCATTTTGACTATCGTGGTTTAATTGAAAAGGGTTTGGCTATTGAAGTAACTGAAGAAATGTATAATATAAAAGAACAATAACTATGGTAACAATTAAAAGTTATACTACTGTGGAACAAAGTCGCAAGTTGGCAGAGATATTGCCAAGTGAGAGTGCTGACATGGTTATATGGGGCAAAGATTTAGATGCTATTGTGGCAACTAATGCTCAAAAGTTAATGAGTTGTCTTAATATGAATTATCTTCCTTGTTGGAGTCTTTCAGCATTGCTTATTGTATTGTTTAATACAAAATTGTGCCATTATAATGATAGTTATTTTTGCCAATACATTGGAATAGGTGACGAGTTCCCTACATATAGTACAATGGAATATAATAATCCAGTTGATGCTTGCGTGGAAATGATTATTAAACTTCATGAACAAAAACTTTTGTAATTATATGATACAATATCGAAAATCTGATGGAACTTTAGGAGAGTTTGATTCTGATAAACTCCTTAGCATCAATGTCAAAGAACATACTTTTACAATAACTCTTAGGCATTATTTTTATGATGAATGGGATTGGGAAGATGAAGAAATAACTGATGTTATAGAAATTAGAATATGATTATGAAAGAATTATCAATAGAAGAAAAAGCCGAACGCTATGACGAGGCTATTGAAAGAGCAGAAAGTATATACAATGAAACCGCTATTCCTTCTGCGACAACCAAAGGAATTTGCACA
>Ga0326512_10001933_pt1 | contig 15554 bp, 16 predicted proteins | sample 1_2617_0518_D_FD_203652 | JGI IMG/M metagenome (GOLD analysis project Ga0326512, IMG submission 203652) | Bovine rumen microbial communities from UC Davis, California, United States - 1_2617_0518 | ecosystem: Host-associated > Mammals > Digestive system > Stomach > Rumen | place: USA... | reverse complement strand
AATCAAAAATTTAATTGAAGATCTGCAAGATCCGCGGTTTATTTATGACACAACCGAATTTAATAAACGGCTGAAATTTGAAGAAACTCTTTGTTTACAGTCGAAAGCACCGTATTATATGAAGCCGATCAAATTGTTGCCTTGGCAAAAAGCGTTCTGGGAACCGTTGTACAGTTTTAAAATGGCTGATACAGAATTCAGGCGGTTTACTGAGGCATTGCTCGAGGTTGCGAGAAAAAACGGAAAAGATATGTACGAAAACACAAGGATTCCGACTCCAGAAGGTGACAGGTTACTGAGAGACATAAAGGTTGGAGATTACGTTTTTGGTGCTGATGGGAAACCGGCAAAAGTTCTTGGCACCAGAACATTCAACAATCAGATATGTTATGAAGTAACTTTTGAAGATGGTGAGAAGATTATTTGTGGTGAGCACCATTTATGGAGAGTGAAAGACAAGAACAGTGAACGTAGGTTTAAACGTGGGACGATTGATAGTTTATTCTATGAAATCGAAACAAGAGACTTGATTCACAACTACGTACATCAAAGAAGCGATGGGAAAGGCAAAGAGTATTTTTACAGAGTTCCTATGGCAGATGCTGTGGAGTATCCACAAAGGAACGTACTTATTGAGCCTTATACTCTTGGTGCTTGGCTTGGTGATGGTGCTAAAAATACCAGTTTGATTGCTTGCGGTATCTCTGATTTACGTGAAACCATGAATCACTTAGAAGAAGATGGTTACATGGTGAAATCAAGGGAGTATGAAGGGAAGTATGTAATCAACGTCAAGTACAGCAAAAACCATACAATACTCCCTTTACTCCATAAACTAGGTATTTACGAAAAACACATACCAGAGGAATATTTTTACTCTTCTATCCATCAGAGGATGGAACTGTTAAAAGGTTTGATGGATACAGATGGTACGGTATCAAAGATTGGTGAATGTGAATGGGTACAAAAAAGTGAAAAGCTGACAAAAGATTTTAGCAGATTGTTAAGTTCACTTGGAATAAAGCATTCGATTATTCCTAAGAATGCTTTTTGCAATAGAAAAGATTGTGGAACAGTTTATAGGGTGATTTTTTATGTAGATAAAGAACATTCTTGTTTCAAGCTGCTGAGAAAACACAGTAGATTGAAAGGTAACCTAAAAAGCAGAATGCTCACTAAGTCTATCATAAATATCGAAAGAGTTCCTACTGTGAATACAAAATGCCTGTCTGTTGAGGGTGGTTTGTTCCTGTGTGGAGAACGTAATACTGTAACGCATAATTCCACTATGTTTGCAGCCGACGCAAATTATGATTTGTTTATGGGCGACGGCGGTGAAGATATTTGCTGTGCTTCAAATGACGATCGACAAGCAAAATTGATTTGGTCAGAAATAGGCAATATGCGCGCCCGTCTTGATCCGAAAAAAACGATTACCGGGCAAAATTTAACCGAAATAAAAAACAAAATGAAGAATATAACCGTTTTTAGGCTGAGTTCGAAAACTCAGAATAAAGACGGTTTTAATATTTCAAAAACATTATTGGACGAAAGCCACGATATTCGCGAAGCAAACGCACAGTCCGAAGTTGCCGAGGCTTGCTGGCGCGGTATGAGTTCAAAAGATCAACCGCTTTTTTTAAACTGCACAACACAGGGTTTTAACCGGGATTGTTACCTTGACCGCCAAATCTTAAAGGCAAAGCGCGTTATTAGCGGAGAGCAAGACGATATTAATTTTCTACCGTTCCTGTTTGAGCAGGACAGCGAGCAGGAAATTTGGCAGGATGAAAAAACATGGCAAAAGTCAAACCCGTCTTTGATTTACGGCGTTAAAAAAATCAATAAATTAAAACGTGATGTTGAAACCGCCAAAACGGATAAAGCAACGCGGATCCATTTGTTGACAAAAGACTTTAACCTACCGCAAAGCAACGCGCAAACGTGGTTAATGCTTGAGGTTTACGATTACGCGGCCGAACCAATCAATTTTGAGGAACTGCGCGGCGCGTTTCTTCTTGGTGCCGTGGATTTATCCGCAACAACTGACTTGACTTCGGCAAAAGCTTTGATTATGCTGCCGGTTTCAAATAAAAAAATTTTTCTTTCACATTACCGAATTCCGGAAAGCAAATTGCAAAACAGCCCGGATAAAGAAGCCGGTGCGGAGTATGAGCAATGGGCGAAAGACGGATTCTTAACGATTGACGAAGGCAACGAAGTCAACATTTCCGGCGTTGCCGATTGGTACGCCGAATTATTCAGAACGTTTGAATTAAAACCATATAAAATCGGCTATGATGAACGATTTGCAAAAACCTTTGTTGATCGGTGCGAGGAATACGGCTTTGACACCGTCCGCCTCGGTCAGGGCTTCGCATTGTCAAACGCAATGAAATTGACCGAAGCGGATCTACGCAGTCAAATTATAAATTTTAATCAAAACCCTATTGATAAATGGTGTTTGAGTAACTGTTGCTGCAAGGGCAATGATTACGGAGAAATCCAACCGGTTAAAATTCCGGGAGAAAAGGAAAAACGAATTGACGGGGCATTAACGTTTATTATGGCTGAGGAAATGTACCGCAGATATAAAGACGAATATATAAAAATCGTAAAAGGAGAGTGACGGCGTGGGGCTTTTTGACAAGCTGTTTCACAGAAAACCTAAAAATTCAAAATTCGCGCCAATGTTAAACGGCTACGCGCCGCTTTTTTCACAGTTTGGGACAAATATTTACGCGTCAGACGTTGTTCAACAGGCGCTGAAATGTATTGTTGACGAAATGAAGAAATTAAATCCGCAGCACGTCAGAGTTATTCGTAACGGCGACGTTGAACCGCAGTACGGCAGTTTTCAGGCGGTTTTGGATGAACCAAATGAATTTATGACAACCACTGAATTCATTGAAAAATGTGTGTGGCTGCTGCTGCTGAATTACAACGTTTTTATAATTCCTGTTTATCGTGTATGGCGCGATCAAAAAACAGGCGAAGAAAAACGCTACTACGAAGCTTTATATCCTATTCTTCCAACACAGGTTAATTTCATCGAAAGTGCCGGAAGGCTGTACACGGAATTCTGGTTTGCAAGCGGATATTCAACGACGATCCCGTATGATGATGTTATTCACGTTAAATATAATTATTCGGTCAATGATTATATGGGCGGTAACCAATTCGGACAGCCGGATAATGAACCGCTGCTGAAAACACTGCAATTAAATCACCAGTTATTACAAGGCATAGCAAAAGCAATGAACGCAAGCTACGCTGTTAACGGTGTAGTTAAATATAATACTTTGCTGGATAACGGTAAAACCGAAGCCGCTTTAAAGGAATTGGAGCAAAAGCTCAGGAATTCCGAAAGCGGTTTTTTGCCGCTGGATTTAAAAGCAGAGTTTACGCCGTTTGAGCACAATTCCGAAATAGTAAATGCTGATACACTAAAATTCATTGATGAAAAAATCTTGCGCAACTGGGGAATACCGATTGATATTCTTTCGGGTGATTATTCCAAAGAAACCTACGAAGCGTTTTATCAAAAAGCGATCGAACCGCTGATTAAATCGTTTTCACAGGCGTTCACAAAAAAGATGTTCACCAAGCGCGAAAAGGCGTTTGGCAATCAAATTCAATTTTACCCGGAAGATTTAATATTTTTGTCAATGACTCAGCGTGTCGAGCTGGTGACGCAGTTATCACCGACAGGCGGTTTATACGAAAACGAAAAACGCGCAATGTTCGGTTTGCGTCCGCTGCCTGAGCTGGTCGGTAAACGGTATATGTCATTAAACTGGATCGACGCTAACAACGCCGATCAATATCAAATCGGCAAAGTCAACGTTGATGTTGTTGACGAAGAAAAACAGGAAAGTATCACGGAGGAATAATATGGACAATAACAATAAATTTGTGCGCCGTTCATTTTCGTTTGACGTAAGGGCAGAGGAAAACGGCAGCGGCGAACGCATTTTGACAGGTCGCCCAATCGTGTACAACTCGCGTACTGATTTGGGTTATTATGATGAGATCATCGAAAGCGGTGCATTAAATGAGACCGACCTGCGAGACGTTCGTTTTTTGGTGAACCACGATACAAAAATGATACCGCTCGCACGCTCACGCCGCAACAACGGAAACAGCACCATGAAATTAACACCCGATTTTGAGGGATTGAATATTGATTTTGTAAAGCTCGACGTTGAAAACAACTCAACGGCACGGGCTTTATTTTCTGCCGTAAAACGCGGAGATCTTTCGGGAATGTCGTTTATGTTCTCAATTGACAAAGAACAGTGGGACGACCTTGAAAGCGATCATCCTACACGCAGGATTTTAAAAATTGGTTCAGTTGTTGAAATCAGCGCCTGCACTTTTCCGGCGTATGATTCAACTGAAATAAATGCCCGAAGCAAAGAGGAGCTGGACAGCGCCCGGTCTGTTTTGGAGAAAGCACGGCAGCAAAGGGACAAGTCGGTGGACACCGACGAATTAACGCTTTTGAAAGAAAAAATTAAACTTTGGAGGTTTTAAAAAATGAAGCGTAGAAAAGTATTTCTTGAAAAAAAGCTCAACCGCCTTATTGGCAAGGGCAAAGAACTTAAAGCACGCGCTGAAGCTTCAACCGACGTTGCCGAGGTCCGTTCTATTCACGCTCAGCTTGCGGAGCTCGACGCTGATATTGAAGAAATCCGCGAAGAAATCGCGATTGTTGACGAAGAACTCCGCGCGGATGAAGAGCCTGCGCCCGAGGAACGCGAGCAGGTTCCCGAAGAAGCCGAAACAAGAAACGGTACAATTGTAGGAGCGTTTAGAACAGCGACCGCAACTACAGAACAGAGAAACCAGCAGCCTACCGAAACAATGGAATACAGACAGGCGTTTATGGATTTTGTTCAGCACGGAACTCCTATTCCTGCCGAACTCCGCGCAGGTAATGCGATTGACACAACCGACACACAGGCGGCTATTCCTCTGACTATTGTCCGTGAGATCATCAACACCGTTCGCGTCCGCTACGGTAATTTGTACCGCAAAGTCAGAAAATTGGCTGTACAGGGCGGCGTGGAATTTCCTATCGGTGAACTCGAAGCGGATTTCCGTTGGATCACAGAAGCAACAGTTTCACCCGATCAGGAGCTTGACAAGCTTGGCAAGGTTTCATTTGGCTATCATACCGCCGAAATCAGAATCGCGCAGACATTCTTGTCACAGATTCTTACCGTTGAAGATTTCGAGGCAAAGATCACCGAGGTTATTGTTACCGCATACCTGAAGCTTTGCGACATCGGCATTGTTGCAGGCAGCGGCGACGGTCAGATGACCGGTATTATCAACGATCCGCGCGTTACCAATGTTGTAACAATGACCGCCGAGCAGTTCAGCGACTGGACGCAGTGGCGCAAGAGGTTGTTTGCTAAAATTCCCCTTGGCTACCGCGACGGTGAATTTATTTTCCCGCTGTCAACAGTTGACAGTTATCTTGAAACTATGGTTGATAACAACAACCGTCCGATTTTCTCGCAGGCTACCGGTCTCGAAGTCAACGACGGCGACGCAATGAACCCGAACGGCCGATTCTTTGGCAGAGATATTTCACTTGTCGAGCCTACTGTTCTTCCCGACTTTGATTCCGCTGCAAGCGGCGACGTTGTCGGTATTTTCTGGCAGCCGCAGGAATACGGCATTAATGAAAACTTCGGGTTCACAATGCGCAGATATTTTGATGAAGACCGTAACAAGTGGATCAACAAGGCGCTTGTTGTTCTTGACGGCAAGGTGCTCAACCCGGCTGGTATTTGGCTGATTAAAAAAGCATAAGGAGCGGTTGACATGGATACAAATGTTCTTGCTCTTAAAAATTTATATGTTGCGTTTGGCGGTGATCTTGCGACCGTCGCCGGCATTAACACCAATGCAGGAATGATTAACGCCCTTGCCGCTCTTGTTTCGGGCGGTGGCGCATCAACCCTGCCCGCTGTTACCTCCGAAGACAACGGCAAAATTCTGACCGTTGTTGACGGCTCGTGGGAAGTCGCAGCGAGAAATTAAAAAAAGGAGGAAAAAGCCATGTGTGAAAATCAACTGCTTGACGGCGTAAAAATCGCGTTAAATATAACCGGCAATTTTCAAGACGAAACGCTAAAGCAATACATCGAAGAAGTTACCGATTTTTTGAAAGACGCAGGCGTAAAACAAAACCATATAACGGTCGGAATTGTAGCGCGTGGCGTTTCCGATTTATGGAATTACGGCGCGGGCGGCGGTGTTTTGTCAGAATATTTTTACCGCCGGGCAGCGCAGTTATCTTATAAAAATTAATAGGAGGTATTAACATGATTAATAACGATAGAATCGTGCCTATTCAGTCAATGGATTTTCTTTCAATGATCGGCACAATTTTAGCTATTAACGGAACATCATACACAGCGGTTGCTTCAACCGACGTTCAGGGTACATTTGAAATCACAGGCACCGGGGATGTGGGCAACGTACTCGCAAATCAGCCCGTGCAGACAATGGATTTTGCAAGCGGCGTAACCGCAGGCGTGGTTTATTTTGTTCCTGATTACAATTTCAGCGGTATTTCAATCAACGGTACAGCGGTTGACCTTTCGGCGGTAACGATCGACGCGGACGGCATTTCACTTTACACCGCGACACTCGCCACTGGCGCTGTTACTGTTGCGAAAATCACACCCGACGCGCCGCAGGCGTAATGTATAAACCGCAATCACCGTTCAGTGCCGCTTTGTCGTTGCTTATTCCGACCTATTCAAATAATGTCGGCGTTGAGGCAAAAGCCTACCCGAAAGCTCAAAACGGTTTAATGTTCTATGGGTCGTTTAGAACGTTCGGCGGCACTGAACGAGATATAAACGGTGTTTATTCGGTTGAAAAAACGGCAGTTGTAGAAACGTGGTTCCGCCCTGACATCAAATCAGATTGCAGGATCGCGGTTTTGCAGTCTGGCGAAATTTATGAAATTCTCGGCGAACCTGAAAATATTGAATTAAGAAATCAGTATTTAAAATTCAAGGTTCGGCAGGTAAAGGGCGGTGCGTGATGTGGCAAAATATGGGCGAAAAACAATGCGGCTCGACACGAGCGGCTTTGAATCGTTAATCAGGAAACTTGATTCACTCGGCGGCGATGTTAAAACCGCTGCCGAAGTTACGCTGAAAAAAGCCGGTCAAAGAATCCAAACCGACACACACATTGCGTTAAATAATTCATATCTTCCGGCTCACGGCAGGTATTGGACAGGAAAAACATCAGAATCAATTATTGATAATCCGACTGTTGAATGGTCTGGTACAGTTGCTTCAATTCCTGTTGGATTTGATTTTAAGAAGCCCGGCGCCGGAGGCTATTTAATTAGCGGTACGCCGAAAATGAAACCCGATCCGCAATTGAGAAAAATGTATAAATCAAAACAGTATATGAATGAAATTCAAGATTTAATGATTGAATCAATGAATGAATTTATTTTAAAAGAAATGGAGGGTAAATAATGCGTGAACAATTTATTGCACTTTTGCAAACTTTCGGCTTGCCGATTTTTTTGCAAGGCTCGTTAAATAAAAACGCGGCTTATCCTTCCTCTTTTTTTACATACTGGAACGACACAACCGAAGACAACGCACATTACGACAATGACGCGATTGCTTTTAACTGGCAATTCACAATTTATTATTATACGCAAAACGAAAACGCTGCCCAAATGGACGGCGTTTTTTTGCAAATACGAAATCTATTCAAACAAAACGGCTGGATAATGACAGGCGTCGGTTACGACGTGCCGAGCGATGAGCCAACACACGTCGGACGCGCAATTGATGTTTATTATATCCAGCAAAATAACAAGGAGGCTAACAATGGCTAATACACCAAGTGCGAACCTGCAAGAAATTGTTGAGTGGCGCGGAGTTTCCGATCTGGTAGCGGCTGAGGTTTTGACCGACACCAACGACAGTTTTACAACCGGTCCCGTTTTTGCAATTGCGGGTGTTGCGGAAATTTCCAAAACCACAAGCAGTTCAAATGAGGCGCATTACTATGACAACATCCCTGCCGTTGTAATCAGCGGTCAGGGCGCGGACGAAATTACTGTGAATGTTTCGGCGCTGCCTGCGGATGTTGCCGCGTTTATTTCAGGTCAGTACTACGACGAAACAACAGGAATGTTTGTCGAGGGTGATTCAATTCCACCCTATCTTGCAATTGGTTACCGCACACAGAAAACAAACGGTGAAGAGGTTTATGTCTGGCGTTATAAGGGCAAGTTTACCGTTCCGGCGCAGACAAACACCACACGTGATGACGGCACCGAAGCGAACGGTCAGGAATTAACCTATATGGGAATTTCAACAACCCATAAATTTGCAAAGACCGGCAAGACCGCTAAGGCGGTTAACCTGCCCGTATCTGATTTAGTCGATACATCAACATTTTTCAATCAGGTAACCACACCCGATATGATAAGCGCGTCAACAGCGTATACTCTGACTCTTACCGTGCCCGAGGGCGCAACGGCGTCAGTTACTAAAAACGGCGTTCAGCTTGCCACCGGCGCCACTGTTTATGCCGGAGACATTCTGATTGTTAACTTCACCGGCGGAACCTGTCGCGTCAACGGCACGACCATTTCCACCGGTGATCCCGTTAAGGTTACCGGAAATACTGCAGTTCAGATTACAACAACTTAAAAATTCAACACACAGTTTCAGTAAAAAACAAACGTTTCAGTGGGGACAGCGCCTCGAGCGTTGCCGTTGCGGTTTTTCTCTTTTTTTTTGCGCAGCGGCTAACCCACAATCACAAAAAGGAGAATTAAACATGGAATTAAATATCTACAAAAGAGGCAAAGTAGAAAAAACATATACAACAGAAAATCACCGCGTTTTGTTCGGCACGATCAAAAAACTGACAAAAATAACGGATTCAATCACGATCGACGCGGTTGATGATCCGAATTTTTATAACGCGATTTTGACGATCATCCCCGAGGCGACCGAAGCGGTCGAGGATATTTTATATGAGCTTTTCCCGGAACTGACAGAGGAAGAGATCACAAAAACAAGCCTTGAAGAAATCGCGCTGATTATTTTTGAGTTGATTAAATTTCAGTCCGTACAAATTAAGGCTGCTTTTAAGGGCAGCGGCTCAAAAAACTAAACGGCGGGCAGGTCGAGGACTTGCCCGTGCACGAAGTTTTATTCGACATGGAAGTAACGCTTTGTACAAAATTCCCGGCAATGTCGCCGCTAAACATTCAAAAAGAACGCGCGGCGGATGTGTTTTCACTCATGGGCGATTTGCTCAGGCACTTGGAACGGGAAAACATACGCAAAGCGAGAGAAATTAAGCGCGGCGGAAAAAAGAAAAACGTTATCCGCATTCCTGCCGGTGACGATTGGTTTTAAAAAAAGGAAGTGTTTAAATGGCTGATGATTTTACCGCAAAATTTAAGGTCGATATATCGGATTTAAAAAAGAATATTACCGAAGCAAACCGACAAATCAAGCTTGCAAACGCTACCTTTAAAGCCGAAACTGCAGGAATGGACGCGTGGAGCAAAAGTGTTGACGGTATAAGTGCAAAGTTAAAACAGCTTAAATCAAATCTTAATTCGCAAAAATCTGTTTTAACGTCATATGAAACTCAGCTTGAACGCCAAAATCAGGCATATTCCGAAAACGGAAAAAAAGCTGACGAACTGAAAGCAAAACTGCAAGAATTATCGAATAACGGCGTAAAAAAATCAGATGAAGAATATCGAAAATATCAAAAAGCGCTGACAGATGTCACACGTGAACAGGCAAACAATGCCAAAGCCGCCGACGATTTAAAAATAAAAATTTTAAATCAAAAAGCCGTGATCGGTCAAACCGAGGCGAGTATAAAAAAGTTTAATGCCGAACAAGATCAGCTGGAAAAGGATACTAAAATTCTGAACGGCGAATTCGGTACACAGGAAGAACGCCTCGAAGCGTTAAAGCGCCAATATGACCGTGTTGCAAGCGCACAAGGCAAGGATTCGGACGAAGCAAAGTCCCTGTCAAAACAGATTGAATCCTTGTCGCACGATATGAATTCTAATCAAAACGAAATGCAGCAGAGCGAGAGAAAATCAAGCTCTTTGAATCAAAATTTCGGGAAGCTCACCGCGACAGTTAAAAGCCTTGGCAGTAAACTTTCAGGTGCATTAAAAACAGGTTTGAAAACCGCTGCTACCGGTATGGCAACTATTGCCGGAAGTGCAGTTGTTGCAGGTAAAAAAATTTATGACTCAGCACAGCAGACAGCCGATTACGGCGACGAAGTCGACAAAATGTCCCAAAAGCTGGGGCTTTCAGCAAAGTCATATCAAGAGTGGGATTATGTTTTAGGTCTGGCAGGCGTTGAGATCACCAATATGTCAACCGGTATGAAAACAATGACAAACCAGATTGACGCGGCGAAAAAGGGTAACGAGGACGCGATCGACCGCTTTAAACAGCTTGGAATTTCAATTGGTGATTTAAACAATTTATCGCGTGAAGATATTTTTTCAAAAATCATTACCGGATTTCAAAATATGGAGGACAGCACTTCACGCGCTGCGCTTGCAAACAAGATATTCGGCAAAAGCGGGCAGGAATTAACACCGCTGTTTAACTCTACGGTTGAAGGCACTGAGGCTTTAAAAAACAAAGCAAACGAGCTTGGTTTTGTAATGTCGGATTCGGGTGTTAAATCTTCAGCGGCGTTTAAAGATTCGCTCGACACTCTGAAACGCTCCTTCACCGGCGCTAAAAATAATATTTTAGGCGAACTGCTGCCCTCGATAACGTTAGTTATGGACGGTATGTCAAAACTGGCGGCAGGAACCGACGGCGCGAGCGAAAGCATAAAAAAAGGCGCGTCGGGTATTGTAAAAAGTCTGGCAAACGCTTTGCCGGGTTTGACCGAGATCGGAACAAGCCTGATTGAAGCTATAGCGGAATCCGCGCCCGATATCGTACAGGCGTTGGCGGACGGCATTGCAAAAAACGCCTCAAAGCTTGTAACGTCATTTACGAAGGTCATAACATCACTGATTACAGATGTTGATTATTCAAAAATCAGTAAATCACTCGCGGGCGGCGTTAAAAAAATCGACTGGAAGCAAGTGTTTAATTCAATTGTTGACGCTTTCGGCGGATTGACGGAGGCTTTTGCGTCGTTATTCGGAATTGACGTTGATTCAACAAATTTAAAAGACAGCTTTAAGCAAATAGCCGAGCCAGTTGGAAAATTGGTTCAATCATTTAAAGAAATGGCGGACAAAATTTTGCCGCTGATTGTTGAAAATTTCCTTCCGACTTTAGGCACGTTGATTTCTTCAATTGCCGCAGGAATCACGCCGATCGTAACGGCGGTAACACCGATTTTTGAAAAAATCATTCCGATTGTTTCAAATATAATCGAAAAATTCAGTCCTGTTTTAGAAAAAATCGGCGAATTTATTTCTAAAATTATAACTGAACTCAGCCCGATTTTAGATCCGATTTTCGATTTGATTTCGGAAGTAACCGACATTTTAGCGCCGACGTTATCAACAGTAATGGATTTGCTTAGCGGCCTCTTCGATTTTATTAAACCCGCGATTATGGAATTAAAACCGCTGATTGAATCGGTTTCAAACGCGATCAAAGGTATAATAACAGCGTTTAGCGGCGTGGTCGAATTCCTCTCGGGCGTTTTTTCAGGCGATTGGGACAAGGCACTCGGCGGATTAAAAAAAGCCGTTTCGGGCGCGTTCGATTTTATTAAAAATATCGGAATTTCAGTCTGGAACATAATAACCGCGCCTTTCCGCGCAATCGGAAAATTTATTTCTACTGTTTGGGAAAAAGTCACAAAATGGTTTGAAGATAACAACATCGGAAAATTTTTCGAGGAAGTCTGGAAAAATATTACGAGCGTTTTTTCGGGCGTCGGCACATGGTTCAGCGACCGCTTTAAAGACGCGGTTTCCGGCATAAAGGGCGCGTTTAACGGCGTAAAAGATTGGTTCGGTAAATTGTGGGAAGGTATTAAGAATGTAGTCAAAAAGCCTATAAATTGGATTATTGGCGGTATCAATTCAGTAATTGACGGTTTAAATTCATTATCAATTAAAGTCCCTGACTGGGTGCCTTTTGTTGGCGGTCAGACATGGGGCTTGGATATCCCGAAGATACCGAAACTCGCAAAAGGCGGTATCGTTGACAAGCCGACCAACTTGATCGCGGGCGAAGTCGGCAGAGAAGCAATAATTCCCCTTGAGCGCAATACTCAGTGGATAAAATCGCTTGCTTCCGAGCTTTTAAGCGCTATGGCAACGGTTACAGGCGGTTCAACAACAAATACTTCAAGCCGTAATTTAAGCAATAATTCAACATGGAACTTTACGCAGGTCATCAACGCCCCCGAAGCTCCGTCACGGCTTGAAATCTACAGACAGACACAAAATATTATTTCTCTTGCAAAAAGCTACGGGAGGTAATTAATGTATACAGCTAAAATTCAAAACTCGAGTGGGGCTTTGCTTAACCTCACTCAAAATGAAAGCGCCTATCAGGTCACGTCCATAACGGGCTTGACCTCGGCAGGCGCAACAGTTAACGTCACGTCGCTTGCGGGTATCGCGGGCGGCGTGTTCAATTCGTCGCATGTAAATACGCGAAATATCGTAATAACTCTCTCCCTCTGCGGCGATATCGAGGCTAACAGGCTGCAGCTTTACAACTACTGCCCTGAGGGTGAGAAAGTACGTTTTATATACAGCAACAGCATTGTCGGTGAGGTTTATATTGACGGCTATGTTGACAAAATGGAATGTCCTCAGTTTGTACAAAACGAGGTCGCGCAGATTTCGATAATCTGTGATTATCCGTATTTTCAGAGTACAACGCCGTCCTCCGTGTCAACGGGATCCTCAATCAGTTTCAACAATCCGTCAACCGTCAGCAGCGGAGCAATTTTCCGTGTTTCCATTCTTCAGTCCGTTTCATCGTTTGAAATCACCGACGGCAGCGGCAATTCACTCAAATTCGCGCACCCAAACGTTTCCTTGTTTTTTACTCAGGGGTCAACTATAAACATCAACACTCAGCAGGCAAACAAGTCCGCAACCATAACGCGGTCCGGAGTAACATCAAATATTATCAGCTATCTGGTGCAGGGCTCGACATTCTTCCAAATCGTGCCCGGCCAAAACTCATTTGATGTTACGGATCCCAACAGTTACCGCGTCGGACTGTTCTATAACAAAACTTTCCGAGGTGTTTAAATGATTTTTTATGTATACACAAAGGCATTAACACTGGCGGGTATAGTTGACGTTTATAAGTCGGCGATCTGGAACAACCGATATAATACTCTCGGTGACTGTGATTTGCAGTTGCCTGCAACAACCGAAAATCTGCAGTTGTTAAAAATCGGCTATTTTCTGGCACGGACCGACGACACAATGGTTTGTCAGATCCGGAAGATAGAAATTGACACCTCTACCGAAAGTGGCAATTATCTCATTGTTACGGGCAAGGACGTCAAGGGGCTGTTAGATCAGCGCATTGTCTGGGGAATCGAAGTATACAACACAACGTATGAAAACATGATCCGCACGATGATTACAAATTCATGTATTACCCCGACGAACAACAACCGCCGTTTATGGACAGGCTATTCAAATATTCTCGCCCTCGGAGCTGACGCAGGCTTTACGGATACCGTCAAGGAGCAAATCAGTTATAAAAATGTCGGTGAAAAAATCCGCGAAATCTGCGCGATGAAGCACTGGGGTTACCGTGTTGTCATGAACTCGGTTAGGGATAGACTGCTGTTTGAGCTTTACGCAGGCGTTGACCGCTCAGGAAGCGTCGTTTTTTCACCTCAGTTCGATAATTTGAAGCAATCAAAGTTTACTACCGATTGCACAAATATGGGGAATTCGGCGTTAATAGGCGGTCAGGGTGAGGGCACAGAGCGAATTATGACTGACGTAGGCGACACACAGTATATTGAACGCCACGAGCTGTTTGTTGACGCAAAGGACATTACTAATAAAATCACATGGGAGCAGCTAACCTCGGCATATCCCACGGGAAGCGGCGGCAATACGGGCTATATATCCAATCAGGGAACAAATTATTTTTATCGAATGCACAATATCACATTTCCGATTTTCAGCCAGACGCAGGAAGCCGCGCTCATTGATGAATATCCGAGCGGCGTGTTTAATCAGGCGCATACGACCTATACTGTTACGGACGCAATTATTGCCGATTTGCCAAACAATAACCCGCAGGCAAGCGACAGCGTAGCAATGCGCGACAGTTTGTACGATATTTATTTGATTAACCGAGGCTTGATGAAAATTGCGGAATACGGCGAAAAAGTCAGCTTTGACGGAACAATCATTCCCGATGTTACCTATAAGTATCGCACCGATTACAACCTCGGCGACATTGTGACCGTCGAGGACGAATACGGCAATTCAAAATCGATTCGAATAACCGAAGCATTAGAGGTTGACGACGTAAACGGCTATCGAATAGAAATAAAATTTGAAAATCTAATTAAGGAGGCAGAGGTGTGAATATTAAACCCATTTGCGTATCCTACAACATCAATCGAAAATTCGGCTACAACTCGACCGAGGTTATTTCGATTGAGTGCGAGGAAGATTTTAAAACGCGATATATTGATGTTTATTTGTACGCTGATAACGTGCAAAATACCGTTGATATATCAGGTTCAACCGTAACGGCGCGTATGGTTACGACGCCCGAATACGACAGTTTGCTGTTATCGGATAATGTTGCCTGCAAGGCCGCGGGAACAGGTCATATTATAATCCCCATTGACAGCGCGGTAATAGCTGCATATCCGTGTGATTTTTTTGTCGAGGTACATATCCAAAACGGCGAAAACGTGCTTGTGCTTCCGTTTCCGCTCTGGGTTTCCATGCGTGCGTCAATCCTCGACAACGCAGGCGTCACGCCCGAAAGTCAGGGAACCGTCCCAAAACTGCTCAAAGACGCAACAAAAGCCCTTGAGGACGCTGAGGCGGCAATTGAAAACGCGGGGGATTATGAAAATCTTGAAAACAAGCCACAAATCAACGGTCATACTTTGTCGGGCAATAAGACAAGTGATGATCTCGGATTGCAGAAAAAACTGACAGCGGGACAGAATATTACAATTGCAAACGACGGTACTATCTCAGCCGAAGGCGGCTCCCAAATCGTGTCAGGCGTAGTCAACCAAAACGGTACTATCACATTCACTGATTCAGATGGAAACACATTTACAACAACGGGCGCAAGTGTAATCGGTCCGCAAGGTGACCCCGGTCAAGATTATGTTTTAACCAATCAGGACAAATCTGACATAGCTGACATAGTTTTAGGTGAGCTGCCAACTACAGAGGGGGTTCTTTATGGCAACACGAGTAATTGATGATTCAAAACTGCAAGACATAGCCGTCGCGATTCAGGGTAAAGACGGCGGCGGTAAAATGACGGTTGATGAAATGCCGACGA
>Ga0326512_10001932_pt1 | contig 15561 bp, 20 predicted proteins | sample 1_2617_0518_D_FD_203652 | JGI IMG/M metagenome (GOLD analysis project Ga0326512, IMG submission 203652) | Bovine rumen microbial communities from UC Davis, California, United States - 1_2617_0518 | ecosystem: Host-associated > Mammals > Digestive system > Stomach > Rumen | place: USA... | reverse complement strand
ACGTGGTCCTCGAACCATTTTCCCTGGATGACTCCGCATATCCGGAGCACCCTGTCATTATCTACGGCCCTCGCATGGGCCTCGCTTACTGTCATCTCGCCCTCCTTATCCGCCTCATCAGCTCGTAGCTGTAAGGATTGTCTGTGGTCTTACAATGCTTGACGGCCTCTCCCAGGAGCTTGTCTGGCATCGTCTTTGGCTCTGCCAGCGCATCCTTATGGGCTTCCTTGAAGGCCTCTGTTGCTCTGTCTGTCTTCCAGTAACTCATGCTCCCTCCTTTACGGTGATGATCTCCTTGCCGAATCCGCAGATGTCGGCAATCTCCTGCGGTGAAAATGGTGGGAGATACTTCCGGACCATCGGATCCTTCAGGTCCTCCCGGTACTTCAGATAGTCGACAACTACGTAAAAGTTGTATCGCTTCCCTGCGATGGCATATCGGTTATACCGCTTCCCTATCTCGCCCTCGATTCCCCTGATCAGGGTATTGACGGAAGCCAGGGATTTATATCCCAGTTCCTCCATAAGCTGCTTGCGGGTAAGATAAGGGCTTCCTCTCTTTATGACTGTAATGTAACCATTCTCCATGTGTTTCCTCCTTTCCTGCTATTGCGCTGTTATTCCCTGTGTTATAATTCTTTAAAAAAGAAAGGATTATCGCTATGTCTCAGTTCACTATCAGTTACTTAAGTATGGTCATCGCCCTGCTGGCTCTTGTTGCCGCGATCTACAGCGTCGTCTATACGCATTACCGCAATCGCAGGAGACTGGCGGTTGACAACTGCATGGTCGAGAATGAGGAGGATGTCCCTCAGTTGTTTCTGACCGTCCACAATATCTCACCTACCGCGATAACCATTTTAGATATTAGGTTTTATGAGGGTCATCGCGAGATAACACCTCTTCAGTATCACGACCCTCTACAGACATATTCTGAAGGACCTTACGGGTTAAAGTACCGTGATATCATCCCTGCCTACAAATATGCGAGTCATCTCAACCCTCCGGAGATCCTCCAGCCATACAACAGCGTGGAGCTGAGTTATTACTTCCCGAATATGGGAAGCGACATCAGCATCACGATATACTGCAAAGAGCGGGTGCATAAGCTCCGGAGATATCAGCAGTTCTCATTCCGAGTGTAGGCTGATGATTATGATGATCTGAGCGATCAGGGTCAGCAGGTTTGTAATCAGTGTGAGTGTTGCCATCCAGTTCCTCCTCTCTTCACCGACATTTATTAAACAATGTCAAACTCGTTCTCCTCTTCGATATCATTCGCCAAATTAATTGGTAGTTCATATTCTCCAACGGTGATAAGAGCACCTTTAAAGTATTTTCTTTTAAGCTTCTTATAGGACTGCTGTCTGCCCACCTCATCGACAAGGCCGTACTGGCGTTTAACCTCATGCCAAATGTCTCTATATACCCTTTTTCGTAACTCTACATTGTTGTAGGCATTGGACTTTTTGCCGCCCATTACCGCAACGCCCCTTCTTCTGACTTCTTTCGATAAGTCATCTGCCTCTGGCGGGAGCAGTGGGTATTCTTCTTCAATATCCATCAGTCCTCTCTTGGTAGTTGCCACACTCTTTTCCAAATTCTCAATCTTGCCTGCGTGACTCTTTATCAGTGAGTACAGGAACTCTGGAGTCAAATTCGGCAGTTTGCTCATACTCATTCACTCTCCTCTCTAAATTCTGCGTAAATGCCAGTGACCAATCCCTAAAAGAATTCGATGCTTTAAGAAACATATCTCTTTGCTTTTCAGGCATATCTGCAATCCTGTCTGTCAGCCACACAAGACCACCAACATTACCAATAAAGTTGTTGCAGATGGTGCAGAAGTAAAAAACATTCTCGGAAAGATTGGATGTATCAAGTCCTTCCTTTGTCGCTCCTTCAAGTTCTGCCACTCTGTCCTGCAAATAGTTTCGCTCCTTATATGCATCCTCAAGCCTTTTATTCAGTCTCCTTGTTTCCGCATCGTAAGCTTTTGCCTTATTCTTGGCTTCTTTGTAGTCACTGGGAATAACTTCCCTGACCACTGTTTTGACTTCGGGGTCTCTGCTTTCCAGTTCGCGGATCTTGTCGATGTACTTCTGGACCTCTCTCTTAGATACCTTGCCATCATTGTCAGATAACTGTTCTGCCAGTTCCTTCTGCTGAAACTCAGGCAGTTGTTTGATGATTGCCCTAGCCGTTGTAGGAGTAACAATCCCTGTCTCTATCAGGTCCTGCATCTCAGGAATCATGTCTGCTAACTGTTTGTAGTTGTGGATAGTCTGGACCGTTAATCCAAACTCTTCTGCGATGTCTTCTTGGGACTTTTCTGAGGACTTAAAATTATTTGAAGTCCTATCGTGTTGATTGTTCCCTTGTTTAATCCCATAGATCCGTTCCAGTTCCTTGAAGCACCTACCCAGTTTTACAGGATTAGGATTTCCTATTCCTCTCTGCCGGATGTTGGTTTCTATGAGTTGCTTCAGTAGTTCGTCTTCTGAATCATAGATTCTTACTTCGCCCTGGATTTCATCGATACCTAATGCCTTACAGGCCCTGACTCTCTGATGACCTGAGACAATCACCTTGTCCTGAGTGATGATTATCGGCTCAATCACTCCACTGGTTTTTATGGAGTCAATGAATGCCTGCCATGCTTCACCTTTGATATCATCAAAGAAGTAGTCATTATCTTTGTATGGAATTAATTCAGATACTTTAAATTGTTGACTCATCACATCATCTCCCGCACTTCTAGTTATTGATTGGTAACTTTACAGGTTACCTCTGGCGCAAAAAAAATAGAAATAGGGTCTTTAATGTCAAGCAACTTAATCATGATTTCGATTTCGTCACTTCCAAACACTCCAGTTTTCATCCTGTCATAAAATGTTTTTGGAGTAATACCTATTTCTTTCGCAACATCTGTCTGTGTTAAGCCTTTTTCTGCAATAATACCTCTTAACTTGTTAACTTGAACCACTCTTTTCACCTCCTTGTAACTTATCAAGTTACTATCATGATAACACAGATTCGTAACTTGTCAAGTAATTTTTTGTTGTAATAGTAACTTATTCGTGTTACTATTGTTTTACACAAAAAGGGAAGGTGATGGGGTCATGACGAGAGGAGAAAAAATAAAGAGTTTAAGAAAAGCAATGAAGATTTCTCAAGTAGAATTAGCTAAAAAAATCGGTGTTTCCAAACAAACGTTATATAAATACGAAAACGACATTATTACAAATGTTCCATCCGATAAAATAGAATTATTATCCAATGTTTTGCAAACAACACCCGCATATTTAATGGGGTGGGATGACAATAACGGCATCACTAATATGAGCAAAGTGTCTGAAGCTATTAAGATTGCTAACCTTCGCGGAATAAGTTTGAGCGAGCTTTTAGGATTTGATATTATCCCCGAGGACTATGGTGATCCGACAAAAACACGCATTCATGAAGCAAGGTATAAAAGTAACATTCGAACAGGAAAAACCACTGGTCATAAAAATTTTGATTTGCAATTGTTCGGAGGTGGATTCACCCTCCGCTCCGACGAATCCAGGTTATTGGATAACTACAACCTCCTGAATGAAACCGGCAAAGAAAAGGCACAGGACTCAGTCCATGACCTGACTGAGATAAAAAGATATAGGAAGGACAACAAAGTCGCATCGTTCCCAGTCCTTAACGCCGCCCATGAACGTACTGATATAGATGTAACCGACGAAATGCTGCAGCATGATGATGACATCATGGATAATGATGACGAATGGTAATCAATAATTGATGAAATAAAGATGATGAAAGAAGGCAGCATTGCTCTGATATCTCAAATAACAACTATCAGTAAGATGAGAATAATAAAACCTCAGAAAAACTCTGATGCTCTGAGCGGTATTTGTTTATCAAGCGAAAGCCTAGATAAAATAGATGAAAAGATACTGGAATTATATATTGGAAAAATAAAATAAAGCTGCGATGGATATTATTGACTTCTCAGTCGTGTTAATATATAATGGGTTCACAAACAAAGCGTCTTGCACGCAAAAATTTATATGACAATGCCCTTTGCGGGCATGACTCATTTAGACCTCGTAGCAATACGGGGTCTTTTTCGTTTAAAGGGTAAAATTGGGGACAGGTCCTGTGATAAGATGTAATTCCACGATGGAGGTTATGGATATGACCAGGTATGAAGAATTACTGGATTTGGCATATAAAGAAGGGTTGACTATCAAAGAGAAGCCTCTGCAGGGGAATGACGGAAGGATAAAGTGCAAACGGATCGCGATCAGAGAAGAACTGGACACCACGGAAAAAGCCTGCGTGCTTGCTGAGGAGATGGGGCATTACTACACCTCTGCCGGGGACATCCTCGACCAGCAGAACGTATCCAACCGGAAGCAGGAACGCCGAGCCAGGATGTGGGCCTATGACCACCAGATCGGACTGGAAAAGATAGTGGATTGCTATAAGGCCGGGTGCCGCAACCGATACGAGGCTGCAAGACACCTGGGAGTTACGGAAGAGTTCCTGGATGACTGCATGACGGCTTACAGGGATAAATACGGGGTGTACAAGAAGATAGGGGCTTATGTCGTGATGTTTGAGCCGAGGTTTGGGATTGTGAAGATGTTGTAGGTAAAGAACGATTTGATAAAAGAAGATGGAGGGGATTTAATTGTGCGAACACAAATGATGAATGTAAATAAGTTTAAATCAGGGCTTTATCGCAATCAAGATGATTACAAGACTTTTATACCAACATCCATTAATCATCCTTGGGAATGGTCAGATCCTGAAATAAATACTCTACTCGAAAAAGCAAGCAGCGAATTAGGGAGTCTCAATGCATTTTCAGACTTAATACCTAATATCGATATTTATATCTCGATGCACATAAGAACAGAGGCTAATAAATCAAATAAAATCGAGGGAACGAAAACTACTGTTGAAGAAGATCTGCTTCCTGTAGAAGATATCTCACCGGAAAAGAGAGACGACTATCAAGAGGTTCAGAACTATATAGTTGCCATGCATACTGGGATTGATAGAATTACTATCGATAATTCCCCATTATGCAACAGACTGATTCGAGAATTGCATGAAATCCTACTACAGGGTGTACGCGGAGAGCACAAGACTCCCGGAGAGTTTAGAAAGTCTCAAAACTGGATTGGAGGAACAAGACCATCAAACGCAGTGTACGTTCCACCAAGCATCATTGATATGCCTGATTTAATGTCAGATTTTGAAATGTTTATTAATAATGATAAATGCAATGTGCCAAATCTAGTAAAAATAGCGATTTTACACTATCAGTTTGAGACAATCCACCCTTTCCTCGATGGAAATGGGAGAATTGGAAGACTTATTATTCCTCTGTACTTATTGAATAAAAGGCTATTAAGCAAACCCTGTTTCTATATTTCAGATTATTTTGAACATCACCGTACAGAATATTACGACGCATTGAATAGGGTCAGATTGAACAACGATCTTGCCTCATGGATTAAGTTTTTTCTCAATGCAGTTATTGAAACTGCAAAGTCAGGAAAAAATAAATTCAAAGCAGTAACAGAATATGTAAGAGAAGTAGAATCAACAGCTCTTGCTCTTGGAGGTCGTCCCGACACTGTGCTCAAAATCCTTCGTGCCTTTTATGACCGACCTGTACTAAATAGCAAAGAAATTGTCATATCTACAGGATTGTCCCAAGGGACTGTTGACAGCACATTAAAAAGATTATTTGATAACGGGGTTCTGAGAGAGATTACGGGTTATTCAAGAAATCGAATTTTTATTCTATATGACTATCTTGCAATCTTTGATAATTAAGACGGTTCGATAATCCTTTATATTAAAAAAATGACACAATCTATTATATGTGCATTTATAAAATAAAAAAACTCTCTAATTTATTATATGACTTTTTCTATAATAAATTGGTGAAAGTATTTATTATTTATCTAGTATTACAATAAAAAAGCCGCCGCCCTGACACCAACAAGACGACGGCGTAAACGATGGCATATGATACCATCTGGTGTCGCAACTTTATGATATCATATGCCCTCTTTAAAGTCACTATAAAGGAGGGATACTATGTGGAGTCAGATTTTAGACTCGGGGAAATGCCGGTACTTCGAACGTTACCGGGACCCGATGACCAGTAAGGGCAGGATCGTGTCCGTGACATTCCCGAAAGACTCACCGTCCTATCGGAAGAAGGCCGCTGCGGTCCTGCAGGATAAGATCAGGGAACGGATGCAGTTTTGTCAGCCGGAAGAGAAGGAAAACATCACCATCCACGAACTGGCAGAGATGTTCCTGGAAGAGCGTAAAAATGAGATCAGGGAGTCTACTTACAGAAGGGATAAGTTCATGTGCAAATCCTTTGAGCGGATCTTCGGTGCGGACACCCTGGTCGACAAACTCAATGCAGGATACATCTCGAACTGTTTGAACGCAGAAAAGGACAAATCTGCGTCGTATAAAAACACTATCCTTAAAAGGCTGAAATCCATGTTGAGGTGGGGCTACCAGAAGGATCTGGTGGAAAGGATTGATTATCTCGAAAAACTGAAGCCTGTCCATGATCCGGACAAAAAGGAAAAGCTGCTGGAGAAATACCTGGAACAGGATGAACTGAAAAAAGTCCTTGAAGTCATGCCGGTCGACAAGTGGAAGAGGCTGACGGAGCTCCTGGCCCTCACCGGGATGCGGATCGGGGAGGCTCTGGCCCTGACCATCGATGACGTCGACCTTAGCGAGAGAGTGATCCACATCACAAAGACCTATGACGTCAATGCCGGCAGGGTGCAATCAGCTCCGAAGACCAGTGATTCCTACAGGGACATTTATATCCAGGACCAGCTGTTTCCAGTGGTAAAGAAGATGCGGTACTTTTCCCTTGCCTGCAGCATGATCACCGGCGAGAGGACCTTCTGTCAGGACGAGGACGGTAGGTTCCACTATGATGCCTATCGTATAGCCCTGAGAAGGGCCACAGAGGCTGCGGCAGGCAAGACTCTCACGCCTCACTCTCTCAGGCACACCCACACCTCTCTGCTGGCGGGACAGGGCGTATCCCTGGACGTAATCAGCAGAAGGCTCGGCCACGCAGACAGTCAGATTACCAAGCAGATCTACCTGCACGTGACGGAAGGCCTGAAAGAGAAAGACAGGAACGAGCTGAAGAACGTACAATTGATTTGAAAATGCTACTTTTCTGCTACTATTTCTGAATTTTAGGCAAAGAAAAACTCCCAAAACCCGCATGAACAGTAGGTCTTGAGAGTTCACTTCCGATGGACCTGAGGAACGCTTATAATAGGAAGAAACATAGGTCAAAACTGGATAATAATCACACAGATAAAGGGTAAATACTACAAAAACGAATAAAAACAACCGCTTAAAAAAGCTACTCAAAACGCTACTTTTGCTACTATGCTGCAACGTGCTACGCATAAAAATAACCCCGGAGACAATCACGTGTTTCCGGGGTATACTTTTATTTCTTGATGGTTTTTGCTTTCGCAAGACACAGATTTCCAAAACATCCGTTTACCGGAATGTCATGTTTCTTCTGGAACTTCTTCACTGCCTCTCTGGTCTTCTCGCCATACTTGCCGTCAACAGATAAATTGACATTGTTAACGGCCCAGTTGATGAATGACTGCACTCTCTTGACCTGGGTCTGATAGTCTTTAAGTTGCTGGTAGCCGTCACCAAGACGGTAATATCCCCTCGGTGGAAGCTTCGGCAGAGTGCCGGTGTATTTCTGCTTCTTGTCGGCGTGGATCAGATCTTTGTACATGATGTTATGGTCTACATCGGTGCCATTGATCCCTGCCACCGCTCCGGTACTCGCGTATTGATGGATGTCATAGTCCTTGATAGCGGTCTTTGTGAAGCGTGCGTACCAGGTGGAATATCCCTGCTCAAAAAGGCAATTGTCCATATAGTTGTTTTTGTAATCATTATTGAAGTAGATGCCAGGCTTGTATCCAAGGGATCGGATCTTGTCACAGTAGGCAAGATTCATGGCAGTGAAAAGGTTCTTTCCAACCTTTACTCCGTGCTTCATGGCGTAATATGCAGAGGCGTATTCCCAATCAAAGTAAACCGACAGGTCAATGGTAAGCCCCTTCAGAGCCTTGGCAGTATACTCCGCTTCCTTCTGGGCCATAGAAACAGAATATGCGTAGGAGAACCAATATACCCCGACCGCAAGCCCCGCAGCTCTTGCTTTGGTGACGTAAGGCCTGAGAGTGGCGTCAACATTCCCTTTACCGTATCCTGCGCGGATGATGGCCCAGTCATTCCCTGCCTTCCTGACCTTTTCCCAATCCTTGACGGGATTTCCTCGGTAAACATCTATGCCTTTGCTTTTAAAGCTGCTCATCTATCTTTTCCTCTTCATCCTTAAATAAGCTGTCATCGATATCGTCTTCCTCCTCGTCCTCTTCTTCCTCTTCCGGATCTTCATCCAGATTCTCATCAATGAACTTATCAAGGGCCGCTTCGTACTTATTCATGTCCTTGAAGTGATCACCGGCAATAGCATGCTCCGTGAAAGAGTTGTTCTTCCACCATGCCCAGAGGGATGCTCCCACCGTGGCGCTCAGGGCCACAGCGTCTGCCACCTGTGCGTCAGTGATCGGGAGCGGAGTCTTTCCGCAGACGGTCATGATCTGATTGGCCAGGGCCAGGATCAGGCATAAGGTCCTTACGATAGTTCCAGTTGTGATCTGTTTAGTATCGATTCTCATATCAATCACTCTCCTTCTGCTGTAAGTGAAGCTCATTGATCTCATCATGCATCTTGTCAGCCATGGAGTTACCGCCGAGCTCATGATAGCACTGGTACATGTCCTCGAAGTTCTGGAAGGCATAAGTGGGAATCTTACCCTTCTTCATGTACTTGTCATGATATTCTATGATCTGCACCCGAAGCAAAAGCATGATGCCCTTCTCCTGTGCAGTCCTGTCTTTTTTCTGTTCTTTAAGTAACCACACTATGTATCCCATGAGTGGCGTCACCACCACGGTCAATACTGCGACCAAAATTTGTGTGAAATCCATGCTGTCCTCCTATGGTCTGATTATCACGCACCCTCGATAGGTGTCCGACTTGCTCTGCTTCTTCACCATGCCCGCAACGGAAACCTTCGCTTTGCCTCCGTGGGAAAAGTTCCTGACACACTTCTTTGTGTCATCCCACATCAAAGGGTTTGTGTGGGTTGGGTCCTTGGTCTCCAGCAGGACAAGGTAACCTTTAGCCAGAGCAGAAGCCAGTTCGTTTTTTGTCACCTTTTTCTTGTAGGTGATGTGCGCCTTCGGTGCCAGTTTTTTAAGGCCTTTGTACACCTGTTTCAGCGGAATCTTAGACTCAATCTTCAGATGCTTCTTGCTCCACTTCAGAAGTCTCGCCATGGTCTTGTGCTTGCCGATAAAATACATCGCGACATAGAATCCCACAAGACTGCATCCGTGATGCTTTACGAAGTCATTGCCGAAGTTCTGCTGTGCAGGGACATAAAAGCCATGACCTTTTTTGGGTTTGATGTAAAGCGGATATTTCTTTTTTCCTGTCTTTTTGATAATCATAATAAATCCACCGTCTTTGAATTGTAATAGTTCATCTTGTGTTTTTTACAGTAGGCCGATATCTTCAGCAAGGCACTGGCAGAGGCTTTGTACTCCAGCAGATACACGGCAATACCGTGCTTCTTTACATTGGCACAATATGACTTCAGCCGTTTGCACTCACTGGCCGTCTGATTCCCTGCCTTGTTCTTGTTGATGTTGGTTATTCTCGTAAAGACTTCTTCCTGCTGAATGGCTTGGAAATGCACAACCTTATCACGGATGCAACGTGAGACAAAGTAATCCGCACCGTTGACCATGAGATAGAGTCCTGTTTCTTTCCTGATCTGTTTCAGAATCTTCCTTGCCGGCTCATAAAGTTTGTGGGACTTAAATTCCTCCACGACATCGAGATTATCAATATAAAGTCCCATTGCTCCTCTGGCCTTGAACTTCTTAGCCTGAGACAGCAGGAAGTCCTGCCACTCCTTCTTGGATAAGTCCATCCACTTCTCGTCCCAGTCACTATAGGTACCGATAGCGAATTTCTTGTACTTAGAATAATAGGGACGATTCTTTTCAATCGCCCCTACATTTAAGTAACTGATCAGCTTAATACCTTTGCTTCTTAGCTTTTTTATTTGTGCATCACCAAATTCAGCAAAGTCGATTACTGCAATGCTTGGCTTGGCTTTGATGATGCGGTTCACATCGGAGCCGTTGAGGCCTAGATATACCTTGTATCCCGCCATAGGTATCACCTTCTTTCTTTGTGTAAATAGCAATGCGATAGTCGGCCCAAGTCAAGGGCAATCTACAACTATATCTGCTGTCAGTGGAACCTATTTCACTGCACCGAGATCGGGCTGGATGGTTGCTTTTGCATCAACGGATAGCGGTCAGAGCATCGTGCCATCACTTGAAGTCGATGTGTCTGGCGATATACTTATTGAAAAAAGGTACGGTGCTATAAACGCAAAATCAACTTTTGCAGTTGCAGTACCTGTTAAGTCTGGCCAAAGATACAAAATTGTCTGCACTCGATGCACTCTCAATTGGGTGAGAATCTATTATTAAATAGCAATGTGGAAAAGGCTTTTCTCATGAGAGGTACTGTTCCAAATGGAACAAACCTAAACAATCTCAAAACCATAGGAATCCATCAGCTGTCGGCTAACTATTCTTACCAAAACCTGCCCAGCGGAGTAACATATGGAACGATGGTTATATTCTCATCAAGTCCCACGGGTTCGGTAATTCAAATGAACTTCACGACAAATCATATTTACTGGAGATTCTGGGATGGTTCTTCGTGGAGGTCGTGGATAACAATCTAAATAGCAAGTCTACCTATTCCTCTTATGATTTATCAACACTTTTCACGAGGACTGACGGAGTTACTGGAGAAGTATCTGGAAAAATATCAAAAACGGGCAATACTGTAACCGTAGCAGCCCAGATTGGACAGGTTAATATAACAAGCGGGTATAAAACGATAGGCAGGCTGACAAATTATAAACCATCTGCGAATCAGGTAAATACAGCAGGATTCCTTGGTGCAGGTACTGCACAAGGTGAACCCGTACGTATTTGCATTGAGACAACAGGAAACATTGTAGTATACAAGTCCACGACTGGAAACTCAACTCTGCGTTTTGTTGTAACATATGTCACAAACAGTATTTAAAATCCATATTTAACTCATTTCCGCATCCATGCTAAAGGCAGCATATTTCACAGTATGAGTCGAACAAAAACGCCGCACTCAAAAAAGACCACCCTTTCGGCCGGCCTGGTGACGATATTGAAATCACTGTCATGCGATCAATCTGTTAAAGCTGCTCTTCACGCTTTTATCCTTGACCTGTACATATTCCATAGTTGTTTCTGGCTTGACATGTCCGGCATAGTGCTGGATCTCCTGCAGCGGCATCCCTCTGGTGGAGAGATCTGTAAGCATTGTCCTACGGAAGATATGCGGGTGAACGTGGAGCCCTATCCTCCTGCCCAGATTCTTGAGCATATTCTGGATCGCCTGGATACCAAGTCGATCATAGGGCTTCTTGTTGCTGACGAACAGAGCTGGGTTATTATCCTTCCTCTGACTCAGATAATTCTTGAGGTAGAATACAGCTTCAGATGTCAGATAAACCTTTCTCTCTGCTTTACCTTTCTGTCCATAGATCACGATTTCTTTCTTGGCAAAGTCCACATCGTCCCTATTAAGCGGTATGACTTCTCCGACTCGGCAGGCAGTAGAATATAAAAATTCCATCAGTGCCATGTCCATCGGATTTTCGGAGATGTGCCTGAGACAGGCCCGCTCCTCTGTTGTAAGGACAGGCTTTATCTTCTTGGGTATCTTTATCTTCTTCAGCCTCCGACAGGGATTCCGGTTGACATATCCCTCATCTGTTGCCCAGGAAAAGAAAGCAGACAGGTATCTGCGGATCGTGTCCATGTAGGACAGAGACAGATGCCTGCCTTCTGCTTCGGCTTCCTCCCGGAAGATAGCCAGATAGAAGCGGATATCATCGGTCGTGATGTCCCTGATCTTCTTGTTGGTCCTTTCAAAGAACTGCGTCAGGCAGCGGGTATATCCCGCCAACGTGCCTTCACTGCAGTTTTCCAGTCTCTTCGTCGCCCTGTATCTTTTCAGGATCTTCTCATAGTGCCTTTCTGAAGTGACAAGGGCTGTACATTCCCTTTCAACCTTCAATCCATGCAGCTTGATGGCCAGTACTCTCTCCAGCCTCTGCAGCTGGTCACCGGTCAGGTCTTCTGACATAGCTATCACGATGCTGTTGATGAGCTCTTCCTGCATAAAAATATCACCTCCGGGATAACTATACCCTAGAAGTGGCTGATACGTTAAATATGGAGTTACTTTAGCTGGAATATTGACGAGTGTGCTGTAACTGACAAGGCCGATCCGCTCGTCTGCCGAGCAACAACCTTTAATGTTACTGAGGAGTTTGTATCAATAAGCCGTGTTACCTGCATACTTGTTGATCCGCCGTTAGATGCACTCGCTGACACATAGTATGGGGGCTGTGGAGAAGAGGAAGTGGTAATAGATATTCCTCTCATTCCGCTTGTATTCGCCGCAAATGATACCATAGCAACAAAGATATATTTCCCAGGCGGTAGTGTCACGGTCTGCAGAACGGTGCTTTCTGCTCCGCCAGTTGGTACCGACTTTGTTGCATCAGCAATGGAAATGGATTTTCCAAGATTGCTATTTAACTCCTCAATGCCATCCTCGATATTGTTCATGTTCCCCGCCGAGAGCGGTGTTTCTCCTGATACCCAGTTCGTTCTGGAATATGACATATTAAGCCTCCTCTACTTCCTCGGGAACTTCCGGAGCAGCTTCATGCTCAAAGCACTCATGCCTTACCTCAAACCCTTCCTTGGTCAGCAGGGATACAGAGTCTGTCAGATGTGTTGTATCCACTGCCTGTCCTGCCTGACGGAAGTATTCTTTGAGGGCTTCGGGTTCGGTTTCATAAGCCTTGATAGAGTTTCCTGTGGTGCCGTCCTGTCTGTTGGTGAAACGAACAATGAAAAAATTATACATAGTTTAGCCTCCTATAAACTCATGAACTCTGCCATGATGGTGGTTGCGGTGCAGTTGGTGTTCGGTGTAATTGTGCCACCGTTTGCGATGTTGGAAGTTACCTTGTACAGTGTATTGTTGAGGATTAAGTAAGAGCCTGCGGTGTAGTTCCGTGTCGCCTTGTTCGTCACCTCTGTCGGAGCGATAAGGTCTGAGAAATTCCACGGCAGATTTTCAATCTTCTTTCTGAGGTTCTGATAGTACTTTGTTGAGTGTCCCACAGGAACTAACCCAGTAGTCACAAACTCCTCTGTATCCCCTACAATCTGCGGATTGTGGAATGGTTGTGCGGTTTCGGTGGTGGGAGTGGCGAGTTCGTAGACGAGCATTACTCCGCTCATAGCTGATTTAAAATCTGCGGCAGAAGTGTAAGCCGAATCATAAACCGCTAATTGTACCCCTGTTGTGGTAAGTGCTATGGCTTTATCCACGTTGTTATTAAAAACATCATAGTAATGAGCAGTGGTGTATTTTGAAGTCAAAATGTTTGCGAATTTGTTATCAAGGACACCAACTGAATTGATTATAGCGGTAAATCTTTTGTGATCCTCTACGGAGTTATAGTACCATGTCAACGTCCCCAAATCAACAATCCCATACCTTCTCACAACCTGTCCATCAGAACTATATTCATCCCCATCAAAGTACATCTTACCGTCTGACAGTTTGGGGATTCCCATTAGTTCAAGGGATGAATCCAGCGGATAGCTGTGCTTTTCGTAGGGTTCGTAGGTTCCGTTCCTTGATGGGTCGGAGAGGTTGATGCAGATGTCGTTTTTGTAGGTTGTGCCGTAGTTATCATCTGTTCGGAACCTTAAATAATGTGCGTTTAATGGACTAGTATCAATCCTCGGTTGTGTAGTTCCTTGTGAACCCATTGCAATGAAATTCTTGTCGGAATCATAAAAATAAAACATGGTTTTTATGTTGCTTCCGTTGTAAAGACAATATGCCGTGTTTGGTAAGCAAGGAATATAATTTTTACTTCGAATTCTATTTGTCCCACTTGTTGTATTTTCGCCTGTTGCATTATTAATACTTCCTACTTCCCACTCCTCATCCCACTGATTAAACCCAACGGTATTCTTCCTCACAAGCCCTTCCACACTCTTCAGAGTCGGTTCGCAGTAGGGATAGTAGTCCTCAGTAAAGAACCCCCATTCCTTCAGCTTGGCTACTCCTGCTCCTGCTGTGGATTGTTCGAGGGAGTAGATGTAGTCGGCTATGGTGGTGCCGAACATGGTTGTGAGGTCGGTGACAATATCAGCTCCGCTTGTCAATCCAGTGATAGCAGTTCCTGTGCTTGCTCCGATGGATTTCACTCCACCTTTAATCATGTAATATTTATGTCCGCTCGTTACCGTGACAGACGCACTATTACACATCTGATTCCACACCACAGTTCCACCCACAATCTCTTCCACAGCCCTGTCAGAGTCAGGGGATTTGCGGAATAAATAGGGGACTTGGTCGAGGGTGTAGGAGTCACTTAAAAGCTGTTTGGCACTGCCTGCCACAAGACCGTCAGCCTCTCCCTCCATGGGCAGGGGATGGTCATAGAAATAGTTGGCTATCCTCTCGTCCAGGTCCTCAGTGGAAATGGTGTTGTCTTTGATGTACTCCATCAGCTGCTCTAACGCAGACTTGACATCCGCAGGAGCATCATCAGAGGAAGTCACAGAAGGCAGGATGTAAGTCGGGAAGATGACGGACTCTCTAAGCACATCATCCACATACCACCGCAGCTGTACAAGACCTTTACCTGTGAAGCTGGTGTCATCATCCGTGACGAGCCATGTGACCGTGTTGCCCTCCTGCGCCACATCGGTACAGACATATCCGATGGATTCCGTAGGCCGTCTGTGAACGACCTGAGCCGTTCCTGCACCGTGGTCCTCGGCGAACTTGGAGCAGTCAAAGACCACTGCTGTCGCCAGGTTCTCATATTGATTGCCGATGCCTATCCTTTGAGCGGTCGCATCGGCAGAGATGTTTATCGTATTCATGTTGTTTCCTCCTTGAATTCGCCAAGGGTTGCTGTCCGCTTGTCATCATATTCTGACTCCTCCAGCTTTATTACTCTGGTAGCCAGGTACAGGTCAGCGTCAGAATCTATCAGTCTTACCGTGTCGCCTATCCTCACACCGTCAGGGAGGAAAGCAAGTTCTGCCTCATAAGTTGCCTCTGCATCCTTGATCTTTTTCAGTTCTGCGATGGCCTGCTGGCAGAGAACGCTCTGGGAGATTGTGTCATAATTAAATGTCTTTACTACGTGTCCGCTCTGGCTCCATCTTGTTTTGGCGTTGCGTGAGCAGAGAAGGCTTCCACTGGCGACATAGAAGTCG
>Ga0326512_10001931_pt1 | contig 15563 bp, 8 predicted proteins | sample 1_2617_0518_D_FD_203652 | JGI IMG/M metagenome (GOLD analysis project Ga0326512, IMG submission 203652) | Bovine rumen microbial communities from UC Davis, California, United States - 1_2617_0518 | ecosystem: Host-associated > Mammals > Digestive system > Stomach > Rumen | place: USA: California... | reverse complement strand
CATTGTATTCGCCCATGTTGAGGGCCTGATGCATCATGTTGTTCAGCTCGGTGAGACGCTCCACGGCCTTCTTCACCCTGGTGTGCATCAGTCGGCTGAGCAGGAATATCACGGTGCCCGTGACCAGCAAGACGGCCAGGATGATGACGGCGATGGGCGAGGCGTCGTCGTGATGGCGCTCGGGGTGGAACCACTTGTCGTCGATGGCCTGCAGGTCGCCGGCCTGTTCCAGACGGGTGTACTGGTCGTCGATGAGGTCGACCAGCTCTTTATCGTAGCCGATGATGCGCAGTTCGCCGGCAGGGATGTCGATGGAGTCTAGCACGATGCTGTCGAGGTTCAGCTCCTGCACCTTGCGCTCCAGGGGTACTTCGCCCCACACGAAGTAGCCTTTCCGGCGGTGCTGGATGTTGGTGAGGGCATCCTTGGGCGAGGTGAAGTGGAAGACACACAGCGAGTCGTCGATGGTTTGCAGGCGCAGGGCGGCATAGTCGTTCTTCTTCAGCATGAGCGTGTCTCTCTCTGCCAGCTCGCGGATGCTGGTCAGAGGTTCGGCTGATGCATGACGGGCCACGCGTATGGAATAGTAGTTGATGTACTTGTGGGTCTGCACGTAGGGGCGACCCTTGTAGGCAAACGACAGGGCGTGGATGAGGTCGGCCTCGCGGCGCTCGAACATGCCGGTGGCCACATGCCACTCCTGGAGCACAAAGCGGTGGGGAATCTCCAGACGGTTGAGAATCAGGTCGAGCACCTCGATGTTATAGCCCGAGGGGCGTCCCTCGCTGTCCATGAACTCGAAGGGCTGGAAGTCCCAGTCGCTCACCACCACCAGCGGATGTTCTTCGGTATATCCGAAGATGTTGCGGGCGGCACCAGGCGCGGGCCAGCCCAGCCAGCAGGTCAGTGCCACCAGGAGCCAGCAGGCCTTCTGGCCGCGGAATGTCAATATGTTGTGGATGTATGATTTTATCGTATGCATAGCCAAGGGTTATTGAAGTTTGCGTTCTAGTTCTGTACAGGGGCAGGGGATGACAATCCAGACAATGGTGCCCACTCCCACTTCCGACTTGATGGTGATGCGCCCGTTCATCTGCTGAACGATTTCGTGGCAGATGCTCAGACCGAGACCCGTGCCCTTGCTGCTGCTACTGGCGAAGCGCTCATAGATGCTGTGCAGCCGCTCTTCGGAGATGCCCTCGCCGGTGTCTCTCACCACCACCACCAGGTCTTCGCCCGTATAGTCGTAGCGCATGGACACGCGGCCCTTGTGGGTGTGCTGTGCTGCATTGGCAATGATCTGGGTGAGCATGATGCTGAAGTTCTGGAAGTCGATGTCGACCACCAGTCGCTGATAGGAGTTGATGACGATGCACTCCACACCGGGCTGCTGGTTCTGGAGCCATGCCGACTGGCAGGTAGACTCGAAGACGGCGGCCATGTCGATGGGCTCTGGCTTGAACTCAATCATGTGGGCATCCAGTCGCGAGAGGAACAGGATGTCGTTGATGAGGTTGAGCAGGCGCGAGGCATTCTCCTTGATTTCGCTGATGAAGACTGCCTCGTCGCTGGCATTGTGCTCCATCTGGAACAGCTCGGCGAAGCCCACCACCGAGTTGAGCGGGGTGCGGATCTCGTAGCTCATGTTGCGCAGGAAGGAGTTCTTCACGGCCTCCACCTCCTGGGCCTTGGCGGTCTCCTGGGCCAGCAGCTCCTCGGTGGCGAATATCTCGCTGATGTCACGGCACATGCCAAAGTAGCCGGTGACCTGGCCTTGCGCGTCGAGCGTGGGGATGAACGACAGGTAGATGCACAGGCGGCGCCCTTTGACACGCAGGGTGGTCTTGATGCTGGCCGAGAGCGTGGAGCGGGTGCGGTTGTCCATGTTGTTGATGATGCGGTGGGCTATGCGCTTCGAGCTGTCATCGGTGAGCGTCATGACACGGGCCTGAGTGAGTGTGTTCTGGGCGTGGTCGATCTCGCTGTAGATGACCAGCGTGTGGGTGTCGGGCGAGTACTGGGCCATGCGCACACCACCGTTCTGCAGCACGAAGTCGATGTTGCGGATATACTCGTTCATCTCGCTGTTGGCCTGTTGCAGTTGCAGGATGTTCTGCTGCAGCTGCGAGAACGACTTGACGACCTCGGTCACGTTGCGTCCGGTGCCATAGATGGCCATCAGCTGTCCGGCGTCATTGCGCACGGGCACCAGCTGCAACTCGTAATACAGTTCGGGCAGCCCGAGATATCGGTTCAGGGGACGGGTGTCATCGGGGGCATTTTTGTAAATCTGCGTCAGATAGGTGTACTCCATCTGTTCCGTGACCAACTGGGGCATGTCCAGCACCTGCTGGATAGTGATGTGCTCATCTTGCAACTTCTGTCTGTCAAGGCCCAGTGCCCAGAAGGCTTTCTCGTTCATGTTGGTCATGACGCCGTGGCGGTCGTAGGCCACATTGTCGACCACGTCGGTGTTGAAGATGGCCTGATAGCGCAGCATGGTGTCGCGCAACTGCTGCTGGCGCAGCTGCTCTTCGGTGATGTCGCTGGACGTACCGATGATGTGGGTGGGGTTGCCGCTCTTGTCGTGGTGCAGCACCGAGATGTCCATCATGTAGCTGCGCAGCTGTTTGCCGTCGGCATCATAGGCCTGCAGGGGCAGTGACTTCTTCTCCGCTTTCTTAGCCAGCAAGTCGGCAATGGCCTCCTTGATTCTTTCATAATCCTCGGGGGTGGGAATATGGTAGAAGGCAGAGCGCGAGAGCGACATGGTGTCCTGACGTCCTTCCTCGTCGTAGTGGGTCACGGTGTTGTCGGCCACATGGTAGAGCCATATTCTCACATGGCTGGTCTTCAGAATCAAGTTGAGACGGTTGTTGCTGCTGCGCACGGCAGAGGTGGTCTTCTTCTCCCGGTAGTGGTAGATGACATAATAGACCGAGATGGCCAGCGAGAGGAGCAGCACGATGCCTATGGCCTGCCATATCCAGGAGGGGATGCCGCTATCCTCGCGCTCGGGATAGAACCACTGGTTCTGGATGGATTGCAGCTGGTCGTTGGCATCGAGAACGGAATAGACACTGTCGAACTGCTGGAGCAGACGGGGGTCGTTGGACATGAACTTGTATTCGCCATGCTGGATGTTGACGGGGGTGAGCTCCAGGTCTTTGTATTGGAACTTGCGAATGAGATAGTCCAGCGAGAGGGTGTTCCACACAATCTGGCTGCCGGGAGTGATGTGCACCTTGCGCACGGCATCCTGCATGTCATCGTAGGGGATGGCGTTCTTGCCCCATCCTCGCGAAATCATCAGGTGATGGCTGAAACTGCCACCATGCACGATGACCTGCTGGGAGGCCAAATCCTCGAAGCGCTTGATTTTCACCGGCTCGTCCTTGTGATGGAGCACGCTGTGGGTGAAAATCTGGATGACGCTGGTGCCATAGCTGGCATACTCATTATGGAAGTGGGCATCCATACCGCACATCAGGTCGGCCTTGCCCTCCTTCAGGTCGTTGAGGGCATCTGCGGTGGGCTTGAGCTTGATGACGTAGGGGATGTTCAGCTCTTTGCAGATCATCTTCAGCAGGTCGATGTTGAAGCCCACTGGGTCGCCATTCTCATTGAGAAAGGCGTAAGGCCACAAATCCCATGCGTCTTCATAGACCAGCGGACGCTTGTCGTTGTAAGTGGTGATGTGCTGGCTGATGCTGTCGTTGCTGGCGGCACTCGGCAGTGCGAGTGGGCAGCAGACGGTCAGCAGAAGCAGTAAAAGTCTTGTCTTCATGTCGTTATATCTCGTTCGCTCAAAGTGTCTGATATCATTCGCTCAGTTGCTCAATGTCGGCAGGAATCCACATCCAGAAGGTGGAGCCGTGGCCCTCGCCTTCCGACTCTACACCGATGGTGCCATGACAGGCCTCGGCAATCACTTTGCAGATGGAGAGACCAAGGCCGGTGCCCTGCACAAAGTCGTTGAGCTTGACAAAGCGCTCGAAGACGGCAGTCTGCTTCTCCTTGGGAATGCCGGTGCCGGTGTCTTCGCAATAGAAGTAGAGACCGTCCTGACTGCCGCCGTCATTGCTCATTTCTCCTTTCTCCTTTCTCATTTGTTGGCGATAGCCCACGCGGATGTGCCCCTGGGTGGTGTACTTGATGGCATTGGTCACGAAATTGGTGAGCACCTGCTGGATGCGGCTCTTGTCGATGGTGACGATGCAAGTCTTGTAGGGGTTGTCGGTCAGGAATTCCACCGCGGCAGAGCCGGCGGTGAGGCTGTTCTGCGCCATGCTGTCTTGCACGCGCTGCTGGAGTGTCTGGCAGATGTCGTTGAAGTCTTTGGCCAGGTCGGTCCTGCTGGGAGACAGTTGTATGGTGCTGTTGTCGGAGAGCACAATCATGTCGTTGATGAGGCGCAGCAGCATGTCGCAGTTGTTATGGATGACACGGATCATCTCACGCTTCTCCTCGGTGGTCTCCAGCATCTGCAGGACATCGGAGAATCCCACAATGGCATTGAGCGGTGTGCGTATCTCGTGGGTCATGTTGGCCAGGAACACCGATTTCTGGTGGCCGGAGTCGTTGGCACGCTCGGTCTCCTTGAGCAGCTGCTCCTGCTTGCCCATCAGCGCGGTGATGTTGCGCCATACACCGAAGGCGCCCTGCAGCTGTCCGTGTTCATCGTATTCCGGTATGCAGTTGATCTGTACCCACTGGGGCTCCGTGTGCTGGCGCGACACCACGGGATGTATCTGGCAGATGTGCGACAAGGGCTTGCTGAGCATCTCAGTGGGATTGTCCAGCTGGCACACGAAACTGTCGTCTTGGTTGACGAAGATGGAGCGTAGCTGCTGCAAAGTAAAGCTGCTGTCGACCGTGCTCAGTCCGCGATAGAAGTCGATGCGGTTGTCGACCAGACTGATGCGCCACGGCTGTATGTCGCAGGCTTTCATCATGTAGCGCAGCTCCGTCTCATAGAGCTCCATCGACTTGCTGGCCTGCTGTATCTGTATCTCGTTGGCACGTACCTGGCGATACAGGTCGCGCTCCTCGGAGATGTCGCGCGCTGCGATGGAGATATAGATCAGCGAGCCGTTCTTGTCGTAGATGGGGTGCAGCCTGATTTCCAGATAGACATGCATCTCGCGCTCTGGGACGACGCTCAATGAGCAGCCCCAATACTCTTCCACATGGTTGCGGTCTACCACTTCGCTGAAGGGAGCCACGTCGAAGAGGTTGTTGTTGGAGAAGAAGCCATCGCTGGTCTCGCTGTCGAAGTGACATATATCGCGCATGATGCGGTTGGCATCCAGCAGCCAGCCGTCGGGGGTGTAGAAGGAGAGACCGATGATAGACTCCTCGAATATCTGTTTGTACTTCTTGGAGAGTTCCTGCTCTTCTTCCTGGTGCTTGTGCTGTTCGGTCTCGTCGACCAGGGTGCTGATGATGGCCACGGGTTCTGCCTGTCCCTCCACATGCTCGGACACACTGGTGTTGCGCAGCCAACCCCAGCGGGGGGCAGTGCCGCTGTAGTCGAAGTTCCAGCGATAGGTGAACTCGAAAATCTGTTTTTCGCCACTCCTCAAACTCTGAATGCCCTGCACCACAATGTCCAGATCGTCGGGGTGGACGTGTTGCTTGAATGTTTCTACGCTGATACCCTCGTCGGGCAGCATGTGGCCGTTGATCTTATACACATAGTGGCGCCTCAGGTCGTAGTGGATTACATTGTCGTCGGAGATTTCCAGTGCCCTCTGCATGATGTCATGGGGCGTGAGCGACATTCTTGCGATATCGCGTTCGCGCAGAGTCATCACATAATGGGTGAGCAGCATTACCACCAGCACCACTCCTGCCACCACTGCTATTTCCATGGGAGTGAGTTGGAAAAGTAGCAAGTATATTGTTGATAGGATATTCATGAGAGCAGTAGTTCGTTAGGATTGGACATATCAAGATTCGCCTCTATGGTTTGGGCCTCGCAGGGTACGGAGATCCAGACGGCGGAGCCCTTGCCCAGCTTGGAATGGAATTCTATCGTTCCTCCCATCTGCTGTACCAATGACTGGCAGATGGGCAGGGCCAGACCGGTCTCGCAGAGCTGCTGCTCTTGGTTGCCCACAAAACGGTCGAAGACATGCTTTACGGTCTCTTCGTCAAGGCCTGCCCCTGTGTCGGTAATGGAGATGGTCAGCTCGCCACCATGATAGTCGCAGCGTGCACGGATATAGCCCGACTGGGTGTAGGTGGCCGCGAGGGCGCAAAGGCGGCGAATGACCAGACCCAGATTGGCCTCATCGATATTGACCACCAGACTGCTATAGGGATTTTCCACGATGGTTTTCACGTCGGGCTGCACATTGGCCCATCCCATATTGCATTGGGCCTCAAAGCTCAACGCGAAGTCTGTGTACAGATAGTTGTATTCCTCCATGTTGGCATCGAGGCGCGAGAGGAACAGGATGTCATTGATGAGCGCCAGCAACTGGTTGGAACTGCTCTTGATCTGTTCCACAAAGAACGCCTCGTCGGCCACATCGTGCTCGGCTTCGAAGAGCTCGGCAAAGCCCACCACGTTGTTCAGCGGTGTGCGAATCTCGTAGCTCATATTGGTCAGGAACGACTGCTTGAGCTCCTCGGTCTCCTGGGCCTTCTTCGTCTCGATGGCCAGACGGCGCTCTGTCTCTACCTGCTCTGTCATGTTGCGGCACAGGCCAAAGTAGCGCTCCACACCGCCCTCGGCATCCAGCAGGGGCACCATGTCGAACATCAGCCATATCTGACGGCCTTTCTTGTCGCGTATCTCGGTCTCGATGGTGGCGGTGACGTTGTGCTTGGTGAGGTGGTCCATGCGGTTGAGGGCACTGGAGATGGTGCGGCGGAAGCGGGGAGTGCCCAGACGGATGCAGCGCAACTGCGACAGGTGTAGCTGACCTTGTCCCACATTGTCGGAAATCTCCAGGGTGAACTGTTTCGGATAGTAGTTGACCAGTCGTACGTCACTGACTTGCAGCGCATAGTTGATATTCTTGACGTATTGCTCTACGTTCTTCAGCATCATGGCCAGCTGGTGGGCACCCTCCTGCTGGCGGTGATAGGATTCCACCATCTCCGTGACATCGCGGCCCGACATGAAGATACCTTCCAACTTGCCGTCGGCACTGCGGATGGGGTTGATGGTAGAGTCGTAGTACATCTTGCCTTTCAGCCCAAACTCGTCGAGGCGGTATTTGAGGTCGAGCAACTCCGAGAAGTTGATGACGGCAGAGGTACGGGTGTTGGCCATGGTCTCGAAATCCACGGTGTTGAAGAAGGGGTTGTTCTTCAGCAGCAGGCTTCCGTCGGTGGCCATCTGCCGGTTGGGCACGCCAAAGGTCTGACAGGCCTTCTCGTTCAGGTCGCGCAACACACCCTGGGCGTCATAGTAGATCATGTCGAGCAGGGAGTTGTCGAACACGGTGTGATAGCGCAGCAACAGCTTGTTGACATTCTGGATTCGCTGCGTCTCTTCTGTTACATCGCGCAAGATAACCAGCAACTGGGCCACGTTGCCCTTCTTGTCACGACTGGCCACGGAGATGGTCACCTCATAGATGCTTTGGGAGCCGTCGTCGGCTTTCCGGCCACGCATCATCAGGCTCTGCTTCTGCTTCTCGCCTTTTTGAATGCTTTGGGCTGCTGCGCGGAAGGACTCAAAGTCGTCAGCGTCGTAACGCTTGGCCACTTCAATGGGATTGTACTCCACCTCATATCCGCCATTTTCCGACAGGATGAAGAAATGGCGGTGCACTTTGTCATAAAGGAAGACTCTCAAGCGGCCAGCCTTCAACACCAGCGCGAGACGCTTGATGGTATTGGCATTCTTGCCCCTGATACTCCACCCGTCACGCCTGGCCAGCGAGTGATAGCCCACTACCACACCCGCTGTCAATATGGCTGCAACCACGCATAGTAATATCATTCTTTTTTCAGCTTTTGGTATAATTAATGTGGCAAAGTTATAAAACTTATGGCACATATCAAAATTTTTTTTGATTTTATTTTGTGTTTTGTCGGGGTTTTCGTAACTTTGTCGGTAGAAACCATTAAACATCATGATTATGATAGACGTAAAACAAACATTATCATCAGCTGAGGAGCGCATGGAAATGGCTGCCATGTTCCTCGAAGAAGAGCTGAACCGCATTCGTGCCGGACGTGCCAACGTAGCCATCCTCAGTGGTGTGAGAGTAGAGTCCTACGGACAGAAAGTGCCCCTGAACCAGGTGGCCAACGTGTCAACCCCCGATGCACGCACCATCGCCATCAAGCCCTGGGACCGCAAGCAGATTCGCGACATCGAGAAGGCCATCATGGACTCTGACGTGGGCATCACTCCCGAGAACAACGGCGAGATTATCCGTCTGGGTATCCCTCAGCCCACCGAGGAGCGCCGCCGCGACTTGGTGAAGCAGTGCAACAAGATTGCTGAGAAGGCCAAGGTGGAGGTGCGCAATGTGCGTGCCGACGTGAAGGACAAACTGAAGAAGGCCATCAAGGACGGTCTCAGCGAGGACAACGAGAAGGATGCCGAGCTGGAGCTGCAGAAGGTGCACGACAAGTACATCAAGAAGCTCGACGAGCTGATTGATGCCAAGAACAAGGAGATTATGACCGTTTAATTGACAATTGATAATTGACAATTGACAGTTGAAAGGTCTCGTTATTAAGAACACAGGAAGCTGGTACACTGTCCTCGCTGACGATGGCCAGCTCCTTGACTGCAAGGTGAAGGGCAATTTCCGCATCAAGGGAATACGCTCTACCAATCCTGTGGCTGTGGGCGACCGCGTCAGCGTGAGTGAGGGCTGTTGGATTACCGACATTGAAGACCGCCGCAACTACATCATCCGCAAGAGCATCAACCTCTCCAAGCAGAGCCATATTCTGGCAGCCAATGTCGACCAGGCCTTGCTGGTGGTCACCGTCAGCAAGCCCGAGACCAGCACTACCTTCATCGACCGCTTTCTGGCGTCTGCCGAGGCCTATCGGGTGCCCGTTATCCTCGTGTTCAACAAGAGCGACCTGCTGAGTGAGGATGAACAGCACTACCAGCAGATGATGATTCGTCTCTACGAGACCATTGGCTACCAGTGTATGGCCATCTCGGCAGAAACGGGAGATGGCATCGAGACGCTGCGCCCCCTGTTGGAAGGGAAGATTACGCTGCTCAGCGGCAACAGCGGTGTGGGCAAGTCGACCCTCATCAACCGCTTGGTGCCTGGTGCCAACCTGCGGACGGCAGAAATCAGCGATGCCCACAACACGGGTATGCACACCACCACCTTCAGTGAGATGATCAGCCTCCCCAACCCCTCCAAAGGAGGGGCTTCAGACTCCCCTTCTTCGGAGGGGTTGGGGGAGGCCTGGCTCATTGATACCCCGGGCATCAAGGGCTTTGGCACCTTCGACATGGAGCGCGAGGAGCTCACCAGCTATTTCAAAGAGATATTCGAGTTCTCCAAGCAGTGCCGCTTCTCCGACTGCACGCACACACATGAGCCGGGGTGTGCTGTGCTCAAGGCGGTGGAAGACCACTACATCGCCCAGAGCCGCTACCATTCCTATCTCTCGATGCTGGATGACAAGGACGAAAACAAATACCGCGAAGCCTATTGAGCTTCGCGGTGTTTGTTTTATCGAGATGTCGATGTGTCGGTGTCTTTACTTGATTCTCTTGAGTGTGGCCTTCATGTCGAGGTCGTCGATGAAGAGCTGCTCGCCGTCTTCGCTGAGGTTGTATTTCGTGCCATCCTCAATGGTGATGACATTTCCCTCAGCGGTGTATTTCGACCAGTAGTTCTTGCGCTTGGCGGCCAGCGTGAGGTCGGCCATCCACAACTTGCGGTTCACCAGCTGGACACCCAGCTCTTTGGCGCGCTCCTTGTCTTCCGTGATTTTCATCTTCACGGTCATCTTCACACTGGTGGGGAATTCCACCGTCACACTCATGGTGTAGATCTCGTCCATCACCCGTTCACGCTGAGCCCTGTCTTCTGGCGACTCGTCAGTCTTGTCGCGCAACAGGTGGCTCACACTCATATTACCATTATAGTAAATACGACCTTTCATCTTCTGTGCCTGCATGCCGAGCGTCAGCATCAGACCGAATGCAATCAATAACAGTTTCTCTTTCATCTTTCCTGTAGTTGGTTTATACGCTGCAAATATACGAACTTTCATTGTAAAATCCAAGCAGCCTACTGTTTTTTTTAGTATATTTTTACTCAATCACCATCTTCCTGCAGTTATGGATGTAGATACCCCGCTTCTGGGGATAGCCGTTCAGGCGACGGCCATCGAGGGTGAACCACCCGCCGTTGGCCTTCTTCCACGAGTCGTCCACGGGGGTGTTGATGCCGGAGGTGTCAAACAGGGCATTGATGGCCAGCGACTGACAGGAAGGCATGGCGAAACCATACTGTGGCTCGCTGATTTCCTCTTCGGTGGTCGTGCCGTCGAAGACGGGTTGGCTCAACTGGATGTTGTTCATGGTGATGGTGACGTCGGTCAAACTGTTTTTGCCCAGGTCGACTGACGTGGTGCCGCTGTTATACAGTTCCACCCACGAGTCGGGAAAGTCGTTCAGGTCGTCCATGATACAGTCGATGTTCGACTGCATCAGCTCGTTGATGCGCAGCTGGACTTTCTGTCCGCCGCCATCCGTGGCTTGTGCATGGGCAGAAGAGACAAAGAGACTTAGGAGTAAGAGTGGTAGTAGAAGCTTCATAGTTGATAAAGATAATTGTTCAAGTTGCAAATTTACACTTTTCCCACTATACGACCATCACTTTCAGCGCTTTATTAACCACATTTAACGATGCCTCCCGTGTTTTGCGCGCTACTTTTCGTACCTTTGCACCATGATTTCAGAAGAACTAGCCAATAAGCGCATCGCTGTACTGCTCTCGGGCGGTGTCGACTCCAGTGTGGTGCTCTACGAACTGGTGCGCCAGGGACTGCAGCCCGACTGCTTCTATATTAAGATAGGTCCCGAAGAGGAAGAAGAGTGGGACTGCTCCAGCGAGGAAGACCTGGAGATGGCGACAGCCGTGAGCCATAAGTATGGCTGCCGGCTGGAGGTCATCGACTGCCACCGTGAATACTGGGATCAGGTGACTCGCTACACAATGGAGAAGGTAAAGGCCGGCTTTACGCCCAATCCCGACGTGATGTGCAACCGGCTCATCAAGTTTGGTGCCTTCCACGAGAAGCGGGGCCACAACTACGACCTCATCGCCACAGGCCACTATGCCCAGACGGAAGCCTCCCCCGGCCCCTCCCAAGGAGGGGAGAAACAGGCGGAGAACAGTGGCGCCGGAAACTCCTCTCCTTCGGGGAGGTCGGGAGGGGCCATCAAGTGGCTCTGCACCAGTCCTGACCCCGTGAAAGACCAGACCGACTTTCTGGCCCAGATATACGACTGGCAGTTGCAGAAAGCCCTCTTCCCCATTGGTCACATGATGAAGGACGAGGTGCGCCAGATTGCCGAGCGCGAGCACCTGGTGAATGCCAAGCGGAAAGACTCGCAGGGCATCTGCTTTCTGGGCAAAATCAACTACAACGACTACCTGCGCCGCTATCTGGGCGAGATGCCCGGCGATGTCGTTGAGCTGGAGACGGGCCGCAAGATAGGACAGCACAAGGGCCACTGGTTCCACACCATCGGCCAGCGTAAGGGCATGGGACTGGGTGGCGGACCGTGGTTCGTGGTCAAGAAGGACATCGTGCAGAATATCATCTATGTGTCGCACGGCTACGACCCCACAACAGCTTACAAGCAGGAGTTTCCCATCATGGACTTCCACAGCATCAACGGACAGCTGCCGCCACAGGACATCACGCTGAAGATTCGCCACACGCCGGAGTTTCTGCCCGCCCGTCTGGAGCCTACAGCCGATGGTGAGTACATGGTGCATGCCGCTGCTCCTATCCACGGTGTGGCTCCCGGCCAGTTCTGCGTCATCTACGACAATCGCCACCACCGTTGTTACGGCAGTGGCGAAATCACTATCTAGCACTTGCTTCTTGCTTCTTGCCTCTTGCTTCTTGCCTCTCTTTACTTAGCCATCAGCTTCACAGTACGTGTCGTTCCGTCCGACAAGGTCTCGCGGATGATGTTGACACCATGCTGCAGGCGGTTGGCGCGCTGTCCGTCGATGGTGAAGTACTGGCGACCTACCACCTGCACACCGGCCTTGATGGGCGTGATGCCTGCAGGATGGTCTGACGAGGCCAGCTCGCTCAGCACGCCATAGGCGCTGATGGCCTGCACGGTGACTGTCTTGCCGTTGGCAGCGATGCTGGTGTCGGTGGTCAGCGTGGCCTCACCGTCGATAATCACCAGGAAGCACTGGGCATAGCCTGTGGCATCCGTCCACGACACGGTGTTGCCGCTGACGCTGATCTGCGGTGCCGGCAGTATGAAACCTTGCCAGTCAGCATCCCAGCTGTCTGAGCCGCGCAGCACGTAGTCGAGCTGATAGCTGTTGGTCTCCACGGGAGAGAGCACTGCCTTGCTGGTGCCTGTCTTGCCGTCAGCCGTGAACGATGTCTTGCGCTGGCTTAGGTCTACGGCGTTGCCGTTGGCATCCGTGGTGTTGTATTCTGCCATCTGCACGGGCAGTGCTCCCATGTCTGCCCAGCCCTGCGGATAGATGCTGACACCTTCTGACAGGCGGGTGTTGATGAAGCTCACCTTGGGTGTGTCTGTCCAGGGACGGCCCAGATAGGTCTGCATGCCTGCCGATGTGCTGGTGATGACGGCATCGCGGAACACATAGCCATACTTCGGACCGTTGTGGGCAGGAGCCACGATGTAGCCACCACTCTCCACGATGTTCAGCGTGTCGTTGTCGAAGAACACCTCACCGTCGTTGTAGATGAAGTCGGTGCGACCCGATATCTTGCAGTTGCGCACCAGATGGCGCTGTCCCTTCTTACCCGTGCGGTAGGTGTCCTGATAGCCCTCCAGGTTGCAGTTGGTCAGGATGATGCGGTCGGCCTTGGTGTAGAGAGCCAGTGCCTGTCCTTCCTTGGAGCGGGTGTTGCGGATGGTGAGGTTGTCGAAGCTGACATCATTGCCCGTCACGTTGACGCTGGCGTTGTTGTCCACACTGCCACCATTGTCATCGTACAGCTTGTTCCACGAGATGATGGTGTTCTGCTTCGACTGGCCCGTGATATGCACGTTGGCCTTGTCAATCTGCACATGACCCTCGTAGGTGCCGGCCTTCACAAATATATAATAAGGTGTACCGTCGGTGGGGGCGGCATCGATGGCGGCCTGCACGGTGGTGTAGTCGCCCGAGTTGTCTTGGGCCACGATGGCGTTGAAGCCGTTCATCTTGGCCACGGCCTGATGCTTGGTGTAGAGCTTGGCATCGATGGTGCCGTCGGCCACACCGTTGATGAACACCTCCAGGTTCGAGTAGCCGCTGGTCGTCAGGGCCTGTCCGTCGCTGGCGTCGTTGGGGTTCAGACCCACCTCCGTCTCGTAGTCGTCGGGCAGTCCGTCGCCATCGCTGTCCACCACGGCACAGTCGTCATCGTCCATCTGCAGGCGGGGGTAGCACGTTACGTTGATTTCCTTATCGTCAGTAGAATTGTCGCCTTCGTAGAGTGCTGCAAAGTCGTCGTGCTCCTTGAGCGTGATGTCAAAGGGAGAATCGATAATGCCCAGTTTACTACCGCGGCCACCACCAAACTGCGGGTCTTGCAAGCCTGCTGCTTCAGCCAGCACGCGGGTGTCGACCTCGTCATAGCGTGGCAAGGAGGCACCAGCCTGCTTAACTACCTTCTGATAGGCCTCGTCAGCCGTCTCGTAGGTCATGCCGCTCAGTTCGTAAGGGATTTCTTTCAGCAGAGCCTTGTCGGCCAAGGATTGCGAGGGAGATATCGACCAGAAGTTCATGGCACGTGAGGCATTGTTGCTGACGAAACCATAGTAGTTATCTTCGTTTACTTTTTTCAGTTCTGCGTCGCTCCAAATCGTCGTTGAAGGAGCCCACTTGCTGCTCAACTCGAACTTGTTGCCCTTTAGATACCACTGGCCTACGTTGTTGATGTTGTCACCAGAGGCCGATACCCAATAACGTCGACTGCCGGTAGCATCCTTGGTGGCGGGACCTGGCTTATAGTAGTTGTTGATCATGTAGACGCGGTTATAGTCGGTTGCACCACCTGCTGAGTTTTCGCCGCCATAGATGGCATTAGGGCTACCCCAGTTATAAATGACATTATTGAAGAACTCGCTGTCAACATGGCGGTCGTTCAGACTGCTGCGCACGCCATTGAAGCGAGGAGAGCGGCTGTTGTTGTGGGCAAACAGACAGTGGTGCATCGAGCTGTGCTCACCAGCCCACTGAATGCCGTATGAACGATTACCTTTGCTGTTGCGCGAATCATACAAGCCCTCCGAGAAGATACACCACTGGGTGGTGCTATAATCGTTGTCGTAGAGCGTAGCGTTTTCCTCCATCGACCACGAGAACGAGCAGTGGTCGAGTACGAAATTCTTGACATTCTCGGCACCCAGAGGAGACATGCTGTTCTTGGGCAGGTCGCCGGCACGGAAGCGGATGTGGCGCACAATGATGTTCGAGCCCAGCTTCACTCGGTAGCCTGCCAGGCAGATGCCACCGCCAGGAGCCGTCTGTCCGGCAATGGTGGTGTTCGATTTGACATCAACATTCTTGGTCAGATAGATGGTACCTGCCACCTTGAAGAGAATCGTGCGTGGCGTATCATCGCCCGTCGTAGCAGCCCAGCGGAAGGTGCCTTCCTCGCCCGTGTCGTCCAGTCGGGTGACATAATACACCTTCGAGCCGCGTCCGTCTACGGCACGACCACCCGTGGTGAATCGTCCGTAGCCCTCACAGCCAGGGAAGGCGATGAGGTCGGCAGTGTAGTTCTCAAGACTCTTGAATACGGCATAGACCGTGCCGTCCTCAGTCACCGTGAAGGTATAGGTGGCATTGGCAGAGAGCTGCTGCCCCTTGTCGTCTTCCCAGTGGGCGAAGCGATAGCCCTTGTTGGGTGTGGCGTTCAGCGTGACCTGCGTGCCATAGTTGAACTTCGTGCCACCCTCTACGGCAGTGCCTGCCGGACTGACGCTCACCGTGCCCATCGCCTCGCAGCCGGGCTTGATGAAGCCTGTCACGATGTTGGCGGGCTGGGCAGTAAACTGTGCCGTGATGTCTGTATTGGCAGACAGTGTGAAGGTGTGGGGATTCTCCGTCGACACCTGGCTGCCGTTGATATACCAGCCCTCAAACTTATAGCCGGCATTGGCCGTGGCCGTAGCCTCAAAGCTGGTGCCGCTCAGAATGGTGGTCGTGGTGGGGTTCACGGTGCCAGCCTCCTCAGGGCTCACCTTGAGAGTGGCCGTCACCTCGCTGCTTCCGCCAGTGGTGAAGTAGTAGCCGTAGAGACCCACCTGGCTCGACGGATTGAAGATATAGTAGGTCTTGTCCGCCTCCACATCGAAGGTGATGTAGCCTAGGGCCGGACGATTGTTGGTGTTG